>SDBU01001406.1_pt1 | contig 34370 bp, 1 predicted proteins | sample 2277071 | NCBI WGS metagenome assembly SDBU01 (sample SAMN10397929, study PRJNA504765) | marine sediment metagenome | isolation source: marine sediment core GS08_GC12, 126 cmbsf | place: Arctic Ocean: Gakkel Ridge, Loki's castle | collected 2008 | reverse complement strand
GTACAAAAAAGTTGTCCGAGCTTCGGAAAAGTCTGAGAAAATAGATAACTTTTTAGCACACAACTTTTTTCTATTCTTCCGAAATTAAAAAATAAATTTCAAACTTGACGATTAAATTTATAAGCGTGAATATAATCTATATAAAATATTAAAAAAGATAAAAGACAATCTGATCGATGGCTATAATAAGACATCGTAAAATAGAAGGAGTTGGGCAGTATACCTTAAATTTAGGTATTTTCTCTGCTCTTTTTCTTCATAAGTTTTGTTCTTTTATTAAATTAAAAAAATAAAAAAAACACAGGAACTGGGTAAAAAATGCTTATTTTAATAGAAAGAGGTGAGCTCGAAAGGTGAAAAAGAACGCAAAGTTAGGGCTTAAATTGGGATTAATTATCCTACTTATTCTGTTAGTGAATTTAAGTACACATACAACAGGAGGAGCTGTGACATTTTCGAGTTTTTTATTTTACAACTTTTTTGCCATTTCTATAGTTTGTTATATTTATAGTATTGTTGTACTAGGTACCTTCTTAGTTACTTCATTCCGGTCGTTATGGCTTAACTATACAATTGAAAGGTCATCTCAATTTAAAAAAGTACAAGTTACAGCCACTATTTCTTCTGCTCTTACTATATTTGTTATTATTTTTATGGGAATTTTAATTTTTGTATATAATCTTTTATTACAAGCTTTCGGTATATTTTTAGCTCTATATATTGTCGTTTGCATAATAATTCCTAATTCATTAAGAAAACCAGTTGAAGATAAAGAAAGTTCTAAACCTTGGATAGCAGAGAAGAACCGGTGTAAAAGAATTAACCTTTCATATGGCATTTTGAAAGGTAAAAACTTCTTAAAAAGAGATAAACAGGTAGTGATCAAGGCGCTTGCTCTTTTACCCATTCTAATCATTTCTACTCTATTAGGATTTTTTGCCGCTTCACTTTTCTCAAACACGTTAAACGAGCCTGAAATTGCCGTTGTTCCCCAGGAATTTAGAAGAGGAGCCGGGATCGAGTATGATGTGGCGACTCTAGACTATTTTGAAAAAGTTGAAGATCTTGAAGGTATTACATTTAATTCCATGTTTATTCTGAAATTTACGTTAACCGCTTCGAGTTTCAAATCGACCACAATCCATGCAGAATTAATACCTATGAATGTGACTGTTTCAGAAGATTTAGAAAAAGATTATAAGCTTTCAGCAAAAACTCTTAGATTTACTAGTAAGTCATATCAAGGTCCTTTCTCAGAAAAGGATATTTATTTTGGGATCGACTTAAATTTATATAATACTCCTGTTTTCCCAGGCAAATATAAGTTAAACATTTTTTCAATTGTTCACGAAGGCTTTTTCCAGCCACGAATATCCAATAATTATACGTATGACATCACAATTGAGAAGGACAGTCTTTCCTTTAATCCTCTTTACTTGAACGACCCCCTCAAGTCTACTCGACGAGGAAATATTTATTCTATATATAACGCTGAACTCTTGGGATGGGATAATCATTTCGACTCTAGTGTTCAAAACTCTCTTGGGGATGCTGTCTCTGGGAATTTCTCATTATATTTAACTCAACGAGAAGGGAATGATTTACGATATAAAAAGGTGACCAATTATATTACCGATAATACCGGTATAATTTCATACATGACTCAAACTCGTACCCACTATCGTGAGTATATGCGTGGTAAGATAATTTATGACGGAACTCAGAGCCTCTGGTATAAGAACGTTACTCTCTTCGAAGACTCCGAAATTGCGAAAAATAAGTTCATCCATACAGCAGAAAGCTCCCCGGGTAGACTCAATGACACCTATAACGGTCTAAACTGGACTGAATATAATAAAAATGAATTTCGTACCACAAATCACTTATATTACCACACTGAGTTCAATATGAATGAGGTACAGTGGACAAAAGATCCTACTTATAATTTTGATAATGGACCACCCGATTTAATATATTTAGACGTGAGTGATGATCTAACGACTTATATTGAATCTACAATTTTAGGATATATCGGAACAATTGCAGATATTGCTAAATTTAGTTATAGATACGAGTTTTATAACTATGGAACTCCAAGCAATGATATTTGGGTAGACCTCACAGTGCAAGTTTTCAGAGATGAGCAACTTGTCTATGAACGTACGGATTTTTCAGGTTATTACAACACACAAGGAACAAACTGGCAAACAATTTACCATGATCTGACCGAGTTTTTTACAGAAGCGGGCCAATTGTTCCAGATTAAGATTAAAGCAGATTTTGATTTCGATCCTGCGTATAGCGATGATATTTCTATTCGATTTGATTGGGCTACGTTAGAAGCTTTCTATTCCCCAACCTACGCTCGTCTATTTGATTTTGAGGATGGCTTTAATCAGTTTGCCTCCCCCTTGATGGGTTCCAGTCAGGCTCTGTATTGGGATAGTACCCATCCGATTGCGTTAGGGAACGATATTTTAGCATATAGTAGTTATTCAGGACTTAGCACAAATAATTATTTCTCCTCAGACTTCAGATTAGACGACTCATGGGACTCATATTCTGGATTATTTAAAGAAGGACAAGAGCCTGAATTTGAAAGAAACGATGGCATTAACCTTGGTCCTACATGGAGAAATGAAATGGCTGTATTTGACCTCTCTGCCCTCAATCCCCCTGTCAATGTATCTTCACTCTTTCAAAGTGTTATCAAAGATGAATTTATCAGCATGGGAGATTCGGATGCTACTTTAAATAATATCCGACAACGATTTGTCGTTCCAAAAGTTGTGAGCAATAATAAATACGTTATTATAGTATTCGCCGGAAGATATAGCACCGATGATCAGTGGAAGGTCTATTTAACGTATGCCACTAGACCTGATGGTGAATTTTCAACTCCTTTTCGTATTTATGATCCGGGAGACGATAGTATTTATCAATTAGCCCCTTCGCTTGCATTAAGTGAAACCGATCTTTATATAACATGGCAACAAAGAAATCGAGATACCCATCCTAACGGAGAGACCGAGTGGAATATTATGTACGGAAGGGTTAGTTTATCTGATTTTGTTCTAAAAGATATAAAAAATGTAACAACTTATAGTCCGTCAAATTTAGATAAATCCGCCTTTATAGCTCCAGATATTGCATTAACTCCTAAAAGTAATGTGTATGACGGAAACGGAAATCTACTGATGCAGGATTGTATAGTCCACATTTCTTTTGAAAATGCTACATGGACCAACTTAACTCCTGGAAGTAGAAATAATGAAGATGTTAATGATTTGTTCACTAATATTTATTATACTAATTTAAATTCGAGTTATTTTGGAGCTACTTTTAACACGCCGGAAATCATCAATGATCTGGTGTCTTCTCCTGGGGAAAGTATCAACTCTTATATTAAGTCTATAGAATATATTGAAATGGAAGTTACAGGAACTTCTGCTTCATTTTTTTTAACAAAGAATCAGAGCATAGACAACAGCATTCCTTTTATGAGTAAAACTATCAGCTCATCCACGTCTGATGATTGGGACGACATCCAACTCGATGTTTATTTTGATACGTTTCAAACGACACCTTTGGTCATAGCCGAAAGGTCTCAGAGTGGCGGTTCAGTTAAGGTGGGTATCTTTGTTGTAGAGTTCGATCCTACATATATCAATGTTCAACAAGGTGTTGTGTCTTTTTCTGGCATATCTAGTACTGATTCAATCACATCCGTTGATTTAAACAAAACTGCAATGATGTTTTATTATAAACATCTAAATGATCAGGACGATTGGAATGATCTGCGTGTGCGTGGATGGTTTAGCGCAGATAATACTCTTTCTTGGGAAAGGGATGCGTCGAGCGGTGATGTATATGGTCATTTTTACGTATTTGAAGCTATAAATGATGAATTTACAGTCCAATCTACTAGCTTTTCGATTGGAAGCGGTCAAACCTCAAATACCGGCTCGTTTACTAACGCAGTAAATACTTCAAAAACAATTGTTATAGCTTCATTTGAATCTACTAATGGAAATGATAATGCAAATGATGGCTCGTGTGATGTATGGCTTGAAAGTTCTACTTCTGTAAAAGCACAAAGATATGATAATGATGGTGTTATTTATATTGATGCATTTGTAATTGAATTCAATGGAGATGAAGAAGTTCAGAGAGGAGTATTTAATTATCCTGTAAACGATGGTCAAGAAAGCGTTAATATTGATCCTATTAACCTCAACAGTTCCATCATCCAGTCATCAGTCTTCGGGGGGCAAATTAGAGCTAGCCAAGCTGGTAGTTCTGATGTAATGAGAGCATGGCAGAAATTGAAATTTTTAGATAGTAATACTATTCAAGGTGAGACTCATGTAGGAGGCAGAAATGTAGCTTCAGGACATTGGGAAGTGATAGATTGGAATTTTTCCGGTGGTCCCAGTGGCACTATCCCAAATAATCGTATTAATTTTAATGGTAATCTCGAAACGCCCCAAATAGTCTCCCAAGTATCTTCTAATACTTCCATAATTTTGGAAAACTCTACTGATATTTTTCTCAATTTTAATCAAACAAATTATAAAAAAATTATTCAGCTAGATTCGATTTCGATAAAGGATCATTTAGGACAAGAATTTCTTATTTTTAGTTCAGAGCAGGATTTTATCAAACAATTCGGTCAGAACTCATTATTATTTGATCAAAATAAAATTATGTTTCCAAATGATTTACAATTCCATGATATGTATGATAGACGTACCTTTTATTTTGGAAGCCAAATATTCACGACCGGTACACTAGAATATGAATTAAGCTCTTTCTTTTATGATAATGTTTCCTTAGTTAGAAACATTAAAGATGTATATTATAGTAGCTCACTTTTAAATGTGTATCAAATAGAAAGTGATGCCACTAGATTAAATAGAAATAATTATTCTATAGTTGGAGATTATGCCACAGAAGGTTTGAACATCACATTTACTTATGAATTACCTATAGGGAGTTATTTCTTTTTAAAATACTCTCTTGACGAATATCTGCTTCCGCAGGAATTACTAGTTGATATATCAACCATTAAAAATGAAGTCGGATTTATTTTTGAATCTTATACAAATTCCACAAATCGATATATTTATCTGGACGTATCAAACACCGAGTTTCAATTCCAATCTGATATATTACTATCCAATGGAACAAATGATAATAGCATTTCACGACAAGGAGACATTGAGTATGACTATGATGACTTACTCAATATCATATACTCCAGTGAGATAAATAATTCTTTTTCCCAAATAATATTCAAGCACACTCAGTATAACAGCAGTAGTGGGATATTCGATGTTACTAACATTATTTCTGATCCAATCGATTTCTCTAATTATGAATACTATAAAATGCTAAATCCGATAGTGAGTTTAGATTTAAGTTTGGATCTTAATCATAGTCTATTTATCGCTTACGAGACAAACTTCAAAGAAAACGGTCAAAATTCGAAATGGAAGGTTCAGTACAGCTATATCGATTTAAACACCGAAGAGCTAATAGGTCCGTTTTATGTAAAAACCAGCGACTCCTCTCAAGAAAGGAGCCCCGATGCTTATTGGAGTGATGGTCTTTTCTGGACGTTTACTACAAACTCTTCTGGTAATATGGCTGTGGAATATACTTCAAGCCATCGGGTGGACTTAAACTCTTTTAGTACCTTAGCTGCCGATTTTATACCGATAATTTACAATCAAAACACTTTCGGTGCTAATATGTCAATTTATTTTAATATTGATTTAAGCTTTTTTGTAAACGACCTTCTTGAAACAGAAGATCAAGTTCGGTTTATTGTATCACTTGAAGAAGGAGAAGATCAGTATATTTTGCTTGATACCGGCTGGAACATTCAGACCTTAGATACTTGGATTGAGAATAACTTGGCAACTTATTATCCACGATATCTGCGCTATTACTATGATCTTTCCCTGAGCTCTTTAACCTTTTCAGAGATAAACGGAACAGATGATCGTGTTCAAAACAAGGTTTATCCGTTTGAATTGCGATTTCCATATCCAATTAATTTTACAGAAAATTTTAACTTAAGGTTTAATCTAGTGAAAGACGATTGGAGCTTGAATCAGGAAACTGATCTTGACAGGTTCCAACTAGGGATCGATAATGTCGATATTTCATTTGAAATCATGCCCACGAATTATACTGAGAACACTTTTGGAATAATTACTCGTTCTGAACAATCAAGTTCCTATTCAATGAGCGAATTTATTCTTTCAAATAAAATAAATTTAGAAGATTTAGAATTTCTTTCAGATCCTAACCTATACTATTCGGATGATAATAAAATTGATTTATTAATTGTTTTCGATGCGTTTAGCCTTCTCTACGATCCAATAAGCCAATTAATAATTCCCCCTTCTTCAGATTTGGAAGTCGAATTAATGATAATGGTAGAAAATGATAATAGCCCCGATTTAACAATCTCCGACGAGTTATTATACGATTCGTGGGTAGGGCATTATCTAGGCAATATTAATCTCAAAAAGGAATGGCAAAAAGATTTTGGTAACTTATATTATTCTTTAGATTTACAAGATTATACTATTGATATTTATAATAAAGAAGAATATTTTGTATTATCCAATGGTGAGAAACAAGAATTATTTTCATTATTTCAAGTATTAGAGCAATCCTATGATGAGATATATCTTGTCTTTAACTTTAGAGTCAAAACGTTTGATTTAAGCGAGTTTGATTATCAAAATGGTATTAATTTGGTATTTAACCAGTTTGAGTTAGACATTACCTGGCAAAATTCAAGCGGGTTTCAAGAGCAAAACAAAATATTATCTCAACCCTCTAATTCTTTTAGCTTTTTTGAAAAGTTCAGTAAAGAAGCATATTTGAACCTAATAAATGATTTTGATATTAAATTAAACAATAGAGATGATTTTATCTCTTTATCCTCATTTAGTAGTGCGTTTTATCCATCTGCAACAGATGGCAATTATCGTTATTATTTACCCGCAAATCAGAGAAATATTGCAAATATGGCTCCTTCAGATTCTCTCAATCTGATAAACCTTCATTTAACCGACCTTGTGGGCTACTATGACGTATTTAACGGATTATTACTTGATGGTTTAGAACTTACAGGAAAAACAGGGATTGTATCGCCGAACCTATATTCCAATGAAACCAATAAATATTATCTCAGAGCAATAATAGACCTTTTTCCTTTCTTCTCCTATCAGAATGGTACCGATTTGGACAAAACTTTTGATGAGTTCAAATCTGAACTCCTGAAATTAAAAATCGAAATATATAATCAATTTGGTTCAAAAATCGTCTCTGAATATTCAGATACAGTTATTAAAATGCAAGATTTCGATATTAACGATTTCAATTACACTACTAATAGCCTTGGAGAACGTTATTATTACATGTCTGATCCTTTAAAAGTATATATATATGCTGAGGATATCATCACCGATACTGACTATATTTACCTTAAATTTAGTGCTGAGTTCTTAGATACATTCTATATTACAACAGAAAAAGTATTCCGGAACCAATGGGGTATTGCTGTAGATAATTTAAAACTGGAATTTGTACAAGATGATATTGTTCCTGAATTTACCAATATCTCGCCATTTGAGGTTGTTTTTGAAGAAGTAAATATAACAGTTAGAGCTGTTGGCGAGGGCTACGAATGGGCGGCTCTCTATTATAATTATAAAAATACAGGAGAATTTTACGATGGATATGACTTAATTGTCAATGTTTCTCAATATACATTTAGTGAGAATTATGCGTATTTTAATTTCACCTGGGATACCACCCAACTCGTTGACGATTCTATTTACAAATTAATGGTAATAATGCAAAATAATAAAGGATTTCAGGGAAATGTAACTATCAGCAATATAACTGTTGTGAATAACCCACCAGATATCACATCCCAGGCATTTATTTTGAAAGATGAAGGGTGGGAACTCATTTCAAATAATGAAGACATTTCAGGGCATCTTAAATTATCTACTATAAACAATGGGAATCTTCCATTGACAAGAGTGAAGTATTACCTTTATGACGACATTCCAACACAACAAAATAGAAATAATTGGATAAAAGTTACTGAGATTTCTGATCCAGGACAATCTTTTGATTATTTCATCCACACTGACTCATTTCCAAATGGGACATGGCATTTTATTGGAGAAGCTTTCAATGGAGGGCCTTTAAATACAACTCATGTCTATGAAAACAGTACAAAAATAGATCATTTTACAAATGCGATTGATATTGATAATGTGGTAAGTGAACAGGATATTGTATCACTTGCATTATCAGAGACAATAGAATCCCAAATTCAATATGCTAAATTCTGGGCGCAAAAGCAAGGAGAGACCGGTCTTACCTTGTTAGATAATGCGATCTATGCTCCATTCTCAGCTCCATTAATTAACCTTCCCTGGGAAGAGACTACTACGTTCGATATTATTGTCGAATTAAAGATGGTCTATACCTATTTTGGAATAATTTATATTAATGTTACAAAAACAGGTATAATCCTCGATAAAGATGGTCCCGTATTTAGTGTTGTTGCCAATCCTAACGATATTCTGTATAAAATTCAGCAATCACCAGGTAATTGGATTGCGAACAGTAGTTTTTCAAATATAGGTATAATAAATGGATCGCTAACTTCTCAAGCCCAAGATTTCGAATCGTATCAAATAGAGTACAATTATGGTAATGGATGGAGGTTTGACTCTACGACCTATCAAGCAAGTGATATGGTTCAATGGAATATAAAATACATTCCTGATGGAGTAGTTGAGTTTAAGATTCACGGATACGATTCAGTTGGGAATAGTGAGGCTTTAGACTTCTCATTTATCAATGATCAGAATTATTTTAGCGATCTATATATTCAGAACTATGCCTTTGATAAAATCTATGATATTTTTGAGTCCGTCTCTTTTAAAATTATTCCAGTAGCCCAAGATATAGAGAGTCTATCTATGACTGTTGGTAGTACAGTATATTCATTTATGAGAGTAGATTCTCCTTCAACAAACCTCTATTTTGAAAAACTAATTGAATTTGATCCCCTTGATTTTGATTTTGAAGGACAATATATAGACACCATAATTTTAGCAATTTCTGCTACTGACTTAAAATCGCAAAATATTCAATTAGAGATTCCATTTACCGCATCCCTCGGGCTTGATGCTGATTTTGCTATTAACAGTTTAGAAATTGAAAAAGATTTTTATCATATTGACAAAGATGCTATAGAGACTACTTGGTGGAAATTTGATGATGCCGCTGGAATAATTATATATGATTCTTCGGAAAATAATAACGGTACTTTAATTGGGGGAGAAAAATGGGTGAACGGAAAAGTTGGTGATTATGCTTTAGATCTTGAGGGTATCACCTTTATACCTGCATCCCCTACCGACTTTACAATTATTAACGGAACTTTGGTCCAAAATGGTAATTTAGAATATCCTGATAATGATTATTCTAGATTTGACTCAGAAGCTTATTATGAGGAATTTATAAGTCCACAACCAACTCTTCCAAATGAAACTGCTTGGTGGGAAATAGATGAAGGAACGGGTTCTACTTTATTTGATTCTGCAGGAAATAATGATGGCGATATAATAGGAGCAACATGGGTGTCAGGCAAGGTCGGGGATTACGTTCTTGATTTTGATGGTACAAATGATTATGTAGAGATCCCTGATGATGACAGTCTTGATATTACCAATCAAATTTCACTATCTGTTTGGGTTTATATGCATGATTATGCTGGAAATACTGGTCAGAGTTATTCTGTAGTTGCATTTAAGGGATACCCATGGACTTTTTTAATGGAAAATCCAAGTAATAAGATGCGATTTAGAATAATGGTAGGTGGCCAAGATCTAAATGCTCAAGATTCTCAAGCCCATGAATTGAATGAATGGATTCATTTTGTTGGAACGTATGATGGTTCATATATTAGAATTTATAAAAATGGGGAATTAGTAGGAAAGACCGCAGCATCTGGGTCAATAGCAACAACCACGGCCCCAATGCGAATAGCAACTTATGAAACAGTTAATTATATGCTTGATGGAAAAATTGATGATCTTCGTCTTTATGATGTTGCTTTAGAACATCACCAGATTAATGAATTATACAGTTTATATGCTACGACAAATAATTATGAGGGCAGCGAATCATTTGATTATTACACTCAAGAAGGACTGTACTATGGAACACATGACTTTAGAGACGAGGCAGCAGGGACTCAAGGAACAAGTATAGACTTTGTTGATGCTGTAACAACCTCTGCAAATACTAAGATTGTCTCAGATGCTACTCATAAGAATGTAATACAACAAACCAATGTTGGAAGTAATGATTATCTTGAACACTACATGGACACAAATCATTTAGACGGAACAATAGAATTCTGGGTTAAAACTTCAGATGTCCAAAAAACAACTTATATGGATCTATATGAAGGAGGGACTAGATTGTTGTTTTTTGAAATATCGGCATCAGCGGGAGCAGGTCATTTCAGACATAGGGCAATGGGGCAAGCATGGTCATCATTGTATACCATTACAAATAATCAATGGTACCATGTTAAATTGGTTTGGTGGCACGACTCTGGATCAAACGATGACTTCTACGATATCTATATTGATGGAGATTTAAAAATCGATGATGCATATCTACATGGTACTCAATCTTCAGGAGTTAATAGATTCCGCTTTCAGACAAATGATGTTACCTCAGTAATTGATGCAGTCGGCTACTCGTGGGATACAACTTCTCATGGTGGGCTTGGCTATTCCATTGGGCAGAATATAAATCCATATGATATTCTTCCTTTACTTGAAAATAATTGGAATCCTACAAGTAGCGCAGTAGTATTAAGTTCTTTTGATGGTCATCAAAATGTTCTAAGAGCTGGAGATGGTGCAGCTGGAACTAGTGGGGGTGTAGAGAAATTATTTGATGGTAATAAAGTTTCTGGTAAGATAGATTTTTGGTTTCAGACATCAATGGATAGAATGTGGTATATGAAAATTTCTCAAGGAACAGGTAATACCGGTATTTTTTTCCGATGGAATGTCGGATATCAACTACAATATTATGACGGATCTTATAACACCATATTTACATATGCTGCTAATACTTGGTATCATATTAGAATAGAATGGAATACTACCACTTACTGGAATTTATGGATTGATGGGGTTCAAATAGAATATGGTGGTACGCCAAATCTAGATTATAGAAATAATCCATCATTCTTAGATAGATTTGCATATACAACAAGTACAACTTTAGCAGACCCACATATGACTTATCTTGATGGTTATGGGGAAGATTGGCTTTCTAATTATACTATCGGTGATAATCTAATCTATTCTACTGAGTTAATTCCCTTGGAAAAAGGGTGGTGGGATCTAAATAGTCTTTATTATGATACCGTAGCAATGGATTCTGCTGGTACTAATGGTGGTATCGTTAATGGGCCTACATTAACTACCGGAAAAATAAATAATGCTATTGAATTTGACGGAACAAATGATTTTATAGATTTAAAGAATGATGAATATTCAGCAACAACAGACTCGTTTACAATGGCTTTTTGGGCAAAGCCTACTGCTACAAGAGCCGCGACTACTGAAGCAAATTCGGGTATTTCCGGTACTTCTAATCAAAGATACGCAATTTATCCCGTTCACGGCGATGTCCAGTACGGTTCTGGACATGCAGGAGCGGGAGTTTCCGTAGGGACAAACGGGGTAAGTGTATTTGAACACTCAGGAAGTTATTTACCCTCTTTACTTGTATACGATACCACAATATCCGATTGGACCCATGTGGTGGTAGTATATGAAAATAAAAAGCCACGATTATATCTGGACGGTGAGCTTGTGCGAGAATCTCCATTTACAAGCTCCAAGACAGTTCATCCAGGAGCCGATTTCGGAGGAGCGTCCTATGGATGGTATTCAGGAATGCTTGACGATATTAGACTTTATGATTATATGCTTTCTGAACGCGATATCTTATGGTTATATAATAATGGAGCAGGTCAAAATAAAACTATAGCAGAATCGAGTACTAAAGGTGATTTTAATACGATAGATAATAATTTCACCGTTATCGCTTCAGGAAAATATATAACTCAATATTATGTCGATTTCGAAATAGATATTCACACAAATACAATAAATACTCCGCGTAGAGACATCCTTAGATATTCTCATAAAACAAGTGCTTCTATTCCGATTTCTCTAAGTGTATGGGATTGGAATACCCTTGGATGGTATGAAATTGAAAGTGTTACAAACAAAGAATCGTTTGATGACGACTCATTCATCTTAGCTTCTCAATACGTAAGTTCTGGCGGGGTTGTGAAAGTTAAATTCGCAGGTACAGGAGGAGTTAATCCATTTTATTTATATATAGACCGACTTAAAGTAACAAAAGAATGTCATACTTTAGATATAAATTCTACAATAACTGTAAATTCGGATAGTGAAAATATTCGTTTACTTTATTCTTATCGCACAAATGTTTCGACACCCATATACTTCAATGTATGGAACAATGATTTACATATCTGGGATGTAATTAGTACTAGTACCCATACCGCGTTTACTCCATTATCATTTGCTTTAACAGATGCCCACATTAATATCAATAATAGGGTAGTTTTGAGTCATTATATTAAGACTGAAGATAATTCTTTTTCTTTAGATTTAGATCTACTTAAAATAATTGAATTTGATTACTTCGAAACTGATCCTGTTTTTAATGACGATCAAGATCCCTTCACCTTTGTGGGATGGATTAAAGTGAATAGTCTATTGGATGAAGCGGCAATATATGGAGAATATCATAGTAGTGGTTATGCCAGAAATTACTTCAGCATTCTTCAGACTGGAGCTCTCTCATTTGATCAATATTTGCCGTTTGGGGGGGCTGCAGTCAGTGATCCTGGATTAATTGAAGTAGGAACGTGGGTTTATTTTGCTGTTGTTAAAGAAGATAACTATGTAACTTTTTACAAGAATGGTGCGAAATTCGGTGCTTCTGTACCACATTTTGAGAATTATACTGCTCTTACTCCTACTATTGCCGGAATAGGGGCACGATACTATAATAGTGGTTGGGATCACAACATCTTAAATGGAACAATTGACGATTTCAGATTTTTTGATAAAGCATTAAAATCTGAAGCCATTAAGGTATTGTATAACAATAGTTTTGGAGTAATTACCACGATCCTCGAAGCTAGCTATGATGGAGTTTATTTCCCTAATGATAAGATTTTTGACATTTCAAATACCTTCTGGTTAAATGCCACCAGCTCTTACAGTAATGAGTTCGGTATTCCCTATTATAATAGTCGTCCAACACTCAGATTTTCGGGCCTGAACTATGGAAATGTCTATGAGTATGACTTTGAACCCTATCCTTCGCTATATGAAAAAGAAGGCGTATATGGAGGAACTTATGATTTTGAAAGTGATGAGAACGGAAGTGATCCAGCTGGATGGACTGTAGCTGAAGCAGGGGGAACTGTTAATGTAATTTCCGAGTTAGGTGGACACGGAAAAGTCTTAGAATTATATGATAATAGTATCTCAGCTGATGTTGATGCCTGGAATACTTTTGCTGGGCAAACCTCAGGATCTATTGAGCTCTGGATAAGAAATAGCGATGCTACACTCAAACAAGAAGTTCTTATAGGAAATGGCGCCAATTATGCTGCTATGTTTTATATAGATAATGATCAGTTCCGATGGTACGATGGAGCATGGCACGATGTTGGATTAGTAGCACTCGATAATACTTGGTATCACATTAGGATCGATTTTGAATCTACAACAGGAAGTTATCAAGGATTAGCTCAATATACTTGGCATGTGTATATAGATGGAGTACTTTATGGAGATTACAATTTCTGGTATAATGAAGCTCAATTGAACAGGCTTTTTCTTTCAACTGATAACGTACAGACTGGAGTTTATACTTATTATGATGCTTTTGGATATTCATGGGATATTCCAACTTATCAAATTGGGGATAACTTGAATTGGCGACATATCAGAAATCTTACGACTCAAGCAACCCGAACGTTTTCTGGAAACCAAGTACTTAAGGTTGAAAGAATACCAGAAGGAATCTATGAAATTTTACACCTTTATGTAGATTCTAACGCTGATCAGACCTTTGCCGCCACACTTAATCCCGACGATTTCTTTTATTATTATAACATAAAATCTGACGGTAATCGCACTTTATTTATTCAATATAATGAAGACTTTGTCGAGCAAGGCGTATATGATGTTAAAGTAGAATATCTATATTCTACAGCTCCTCTCTATAATAATTACACGTTTTTCTTAGATTTGGATGTTTCAACCTTAGTCTCGGATATTTACGATGTTCAGGTTACCGTATACAACATTCATAATACTCCTATCACTAAAATTTATAATAATGTTAATATTGATTATCGCGGCCCTACAATCAATCCTCTTTTCACTAATGGAATATTTTTAAATAATACCGCTGGAAACATTTCATTTGATATTTCCGATCCAAATGGAGTTGATTTAGTAAATCTCTATTATTCTCAGAATCTATCTCCCCAGTCATTTAATTTTAATATGGGAGAATATAGGTATGGTAATTATACAGGAACTCAGTCTTTTGATGATATCAGTATTTATAAAGGAATAAATTCGTTTGCAGGTCAGACTATTGAGGGAGGTCTTTATTATGGGACATATGACTTTCGAAATACTCCATTAGGACAAGCTCCAGCAGATTGGTCGGGTAGTTCAGCTTCTTTACCTGTTGAATATTCAAAGGATGGTCATAAGTACGTAATTCATAAAACAGATACTGATCTCGGCTTCAGCCATTATTTTTCGAGCAGTGACTTGCCTTCGGGTACCATAGAGTTTTATTGGTATTCTGAAAATACTGTAGCAGCTCCCGACCATCGTTTAACTATCCGAAAAATGAACACAGGTACTATGGGAAGTTTCAGAGTAGATGGAGGAGATTTAATTTGGAATTCTGCCGGCCATTCGAGTGTTACGCTTTATTCAGGTTTTGCTAACGGCTGGCATCATATTAAAATGGTATGGTCAGGGAATGATGTGACTATTAATGTAGACGGTGGTGCCAACAAAAATGTTAATTTTGCCAACTCTGAGTCCTCCGGTATAGCTAGATTTGTTTATTATCAGTACGGTTCTTTAGATTCATGGTTTGATGCTTTTGGGTACAGTTGGGACGATTCAAGCCATGATGGATTAGGATATCAGGTAGGCTGGAATTTAAATAGCCCCATTTATCAGACTCTTACTCCCCCTAGTGCAAATCCAATCACAATTCATAATGAAGATTCTGGTTCCTCGTTCGAGGTTAGTAACCCTATAGATGGTCATATGGACGTGCTTAGAGTAGTGGATGGTAGTGGAACGCAAGGCATTGAAGTTCGAGATGACATTGGCGGGAAAACAAGCGGGTTTATTGAATACTGGATACGACCAGTTCAGATTGATGATGTTATTTGGATGTTATTTAACGATAAGGACGGTACTTTTACGGATTCAATTTATTTATGGTTTGGTAGTGACGGAAATATATGGTATAGCGATGATACGGGCGATACAGCCATTCAGGCCTATACAGCTAACACTTGGTATCATTTTAACATATTTTTTGATTGCAGTACAGGAACTTACGATTTATGGATTGATGGGTTCCAAAAATTGGATGATGCGGATATTAGAGGCAATGTCGATGCAATCGATTACTTATGGATTAATTCCGTAATACAAGGAAGTTGGACACCTGAGTTTTATTTGGATGATTTTGGATATAGTTCTTATGAATGGTTAATAAACACAGGATTTTCTCCAATCACAGTGATGGATACTCTTGCAGGAATTGTTGAAGAGCTTGAAGGACATAAAACAGTCTTGGAATTATATGATAACAATGCTAATTATTATATATCCACAAATTATACCTTTAGCGAAACGCAAACATTTGGTACAATTGAGCATTGGGTAAGAATTTCAGACGCAAATAAGCAATGGGATTTGAGTTTATTTGGTGGCGGAGAAAAAATATTCGGTTTTGAAATCGATGACAATGTTTTCTGGTATTGGGATGGTTATTCTGAAAGTACTGGACTCTCAGCTACTTCAAATAGATGGTACCACATTCGTTATGACTTTGAATCCACGAATGGAAATTATAAAGGACTTACACAATATTCTTGGGTTGTCTATGTAGATGGTATAAAATATGGACCTTACGATTTTTATAGTAATCAATCATTTGCTGATAAAATATCCCTACAATCTAATAGTTCAGATTCTAATTATTTTATCTATTTTGATGGGTTTGGTTTTTCATGGGACCCTGATTATAGTCTTGGAGATAATATATTTGATTTTGATGTTCAATCTTTAATCCAAGCAGGATTTATCCTCTTTGGACCGGCTTCTGAATACGATTACAATAATTATCCCGGTACATTTTCGTTTATTAATGATACAGTTGGAAGTAACCCTGCTGGATTTATAACAAATGAAGCTGGAACGAGCACCATTGATGTTATCGAATCCTCAGATGAGCATGAAAAAGTGGTAAAATTTCATTACCAAGATGCTAACATTAATATAGAGCAAAATTTTGTATCCCCTCAAATGGTAGGATCTATTGAATGGTGGTCAAAATCAGGTCAAATGGCCACGAAGTTTCATATGAGATTTTTTAGTGCTGGAATTGAGTTATTCAATGTGTTTTATGGTAATTATGGAGAGATAAAGTGGACTGATTCATTAGGAATGCATGTTGCTAAACCATATGCCCCTAATGTATGGTATCATTCTCGAATAGATTTTGATTCCTATACAGATACTTTTGACTTTTATCTTGATGGTATGCTATATGGAGGAGGGGGTTATTCTTATATGAATCCTGATGACGGAAACGGTGTGGATAAAGGAAAATGGACGACTAATGGTTTTTTTGGAGATTATTATGTTGATGCCATAGGATATTCATGGGATCCAAATTACAATATTGGAGATAATATAATTCCAATTTATGTCCCGTCAAATACCGTTAGTAGTGGATATGGTCCTAATTTATATGTTTCAACAGAATCGTCGGTTCTCGAATTATCTGATAATAATTATTATGATTTCATCAACATTCGCGATCCATTCTCTGATATGACTACTGGAGTTGTTGAATTCCTCTGGGCAACAAATGATAAATCTAAATTTAGTGTAGTTAACTTAAATCAAGATAATTCTACCATGGTAAGCCTAATGATAAGATATGGTGAATTTCAATATTTTGAAGGTATTTGGAAATCTACGGGTATAAACGTTTCAGATAATCAATTTTACACTCATAAAATCTTGATTGATTGTGTTACTGATAATTTTATTTGGTATATAGACGAATTTGCTGTTGCGAGTGGCTCTTTCAAAAGTAATGCTGATTACATCAATGAGTTATATTTTGCTACCTATCTTTCACATTCAGGATATTCTGTGTATTTTGATAATGTTAAATACTACTGGACACTACAACATGAATTTAACGGAATTACTGATACGAATGAAGGCATTTGGACATTTAATTTCAATGACCCTCTACTTAACGGCTCGTACCAAGTTATACTTGAAGCAACAGATAATTTAGGATATACCTCAACATTTTCAGATTTTGCAATATTTTTTGATAACACGATTCTTGGATTTTTCCCCGATACTCTACCAAATGGATTTTTGTTTAACGGTTCAAATCTAATGTACATACAAAATTCAACTGGTCTATTATTCAATAAGACTCTTCAGTCATTACATATATTTACAAATAGTACAAATGGTGAATACACTGATTTAGGAACATATTACAACCTCTTGGTAGGTTTTAATAATTTAATTATTGATTCAGCAAGGATCTCAGACGGAGAGCATAATATTACATTTGAATTAATAGACATTACCAATAATCATTATACATTTACCTATCCAATAAAAGTAGATAATAACCCACCCACAATTGAAGATATTTCAATTAACAACCTTCAATTAGGTGAGGAAGTGTATTTTAATGAAAATGCAAATTTACAAATATATTTAGACGATCTTTCTGAGATTTTCTCTGTAAAGATACATGTTCTAAAAGTGTTAGGAGATTCTGCTATTTATGAGACTGTAGGAAATGAAAAGAATTGGTCAAGCTTCACACTACGTAGAGACTCTTCTGATCCAAGTGAAATTTATTACCTTAATCCCAACAATTTAACATATTCGTTTAATGATAGCTGGCGGAACGGAACAGATGATGTTTACCAAAATGTATTGTATTGGAATGGATGGAATCCAGGAATACCTTTTATAGACCTTAATATCTATGATGTTAAGGAAGCAATCAGTCCTAACGGTGAATCTATACCATTCTTTTTCGATTTTGTTACACAGGAGATTACCTTTGATGAAAGATACCGCGAGTACTTAACAGATGATATTATTCTTAAAGGAGTTAAAAGTGATCTCGGGTGGAATACTTCTTTCATATTTGATGGAAATTCATGGGTTCTTTCAAATTTTAACGTTGAGGAATATCTTAATAGTGGCCAACACCCTGCTTGGTGGGCAAATCTATTCGGATTCGACAATGATGATTCTGCTAATTATCGCCATTATGACCATCCGCAGAAATTCATGCGAAATAATTTTGAATTTTACATTGAGATTGAAGACATCCATGAGAATGTAATTACAACTCAATTATATCAAGGAATCTTTGACGATCTACGACCAGAAGGTACTTTTGGACAGATTATGGGCAGTTCTAGCAACGGAGTTAATTATTGGACTCTTGGAAAGACAGGAGATGCCGGAAACGTCATGTTTGGCACCTCCATTGAGGAATATCAGACTTTATTCTTTACTCCAGGATATATTAAAAACTCAACAAGTGGTTCATATTATGTCAAATATGGATTTCTTTTTCTCCATAACATTGAAAAAATTATGCTTTACAATGCTAGTGATTATTATTTAGGGGAGATGGTATTTGACCCTTTAACTCTTCCCCATCCTACGTATACTTTTGAATTAAATGCAAAAGATTTCACAGAAGGACTTACTTATATTAAGGCTGAGATTATCGATAAAGCTCAAAATAATTATATCATCTTACAAGATCTATTTATAATTAAGGAAGGTCCAAATACACTTCATAACGCTCTAAATTTTGGAGATATTATTTATTATGATAAGAACCTGAATTATACCGAAAATCCTATTCAATTTCAAGGATATCTTGATAATTGGGTTTCGCATGAGAATAAGAGCGAAATAACAGTCAAAATAAGTTACTTAGATTATTCAGAGGAGATTTGGGTTCCTATGGGGACAACCACGACAACCGATGGAAATTTCGTCATTGACTGGCATGTAGATAATAATACTTACTATAAACTCCTTTCACATCAAAGAGGATATATCCCCATAAATTACACCTTCAGTCAACAGCCGAACTCCTATTTCTACGGAAGTTACGGCTTTTTTGATGATACAGGCATAATATATCCATTTTTAGTCGATCTTAGTGGTATGGTGTACGTTTATTCCTACAATGAGTCAAGCCATCAGTGGTTCATCAATCTAACAATAGATCTAGGGTTTTCTTTAATCGGGAAGGAAATTTCCAATTTTGATCTGAATAAGGATTCATATACAGATTTAGTTATTTTTGACAGGTTTTCGACTGCATCTAATATATCACTTTTCATTTTTGATATACTAACATTGTCTTATCAATACAACCAAACTATTTTAGCTTCAAACATAGATTTACCAGATACGCTCCCAGATGCTACATTTAAAGATTTTATTTTCGATTTTGAGAACAGTGAATTTCTTACAATGTATGTTTGTCTAAGTGATAGTACAAATTCTATTAACTACATTGCAAGACTTGATTTTGATAGTTTCTTAACAGTTACCCAACAAAATGACGGAACACAGCTCCCTGCTCTAAGAGTAATTAGTGCCATTGTAATTGCTGGCGATACACTTTATATCGGCGCTGTGAACCCCACTTCCAATAATCGTGTGAATTCGTCGATTTTCTCTATTGATAAAGATCTAGCCATAGATTCTACAGTAATGATAGAAAATGCTACTAAAGGAGCTCTATTAGAACTGGCAAGTTTTAAAGCCGTTATTAGCGATGTTATAGTCGCGGGAGTTTCCATGGCAAAATATAACCAAGATGACCATGTGTTATATTATATATATGACTCATCGTTAGATACATGGTATCGGACCTCATTTTCGGCAGATTCGGAGATTGAAAGTTATTCCAATGAGATTTACGATTTTAAGATTCGCTCACTCGTTAAATTTAAAGAAGGTCAGTTTGAATCTGTGTTGATCTCTTCTTCAAAAGGATTATGGAAAACTTTTATAGATACTGATATCATTACTTTAACTTCTACTCCAACATATTTTGGGGTTGACACGTTTAGAAAATTTGATCTTTTTACATATCAGAATATGGAAGGAACTGCTGCTGTAATCCCTCTTACTTATTTCCCTATATTAGAAATAATTAGTGTATATAAATTTGATAAATATTTAGATCAGGGATTTTATCTTTATGATGAGCTTGAAAAAATTGATCCATCTTGGTATTCAATTAGTGCTGATAAGAAGAATCTTATAGGTCACAAGGACAAATGGAACTGGGTATCCACTTCAAATGATGATGAAATATATTATGAAGTGCGATACTTCTATGAGGCAACAATAAAATATGCTTCAGGGTTGCTTGCTGCGACTTTTAATACAGATGAATATACACATATAGGGAATGTTGCCGCTCGAAACTCTCAAATAAGAGCAAATGAGTTATCTTTTCAGTTATTAAATCCACACCAGCCAAATTCATGGTCATTCTATTACGGAACTCAATATAATGACTGGAATTATCAAGATATTCCTGTGACGAGCGGTGTTCCCTATGTAATTTCTCAAGGAGAACTTGCAAACAGCTATATCAACTCTGCTACAGGTCTCTCTGTACTAACGGAATTTTTAAATACGCGAATGAATTACGGCACTATCTCTACAGGAAGCGGAACTGTATTCTCCTCTTCATCACTTTCTCAATTTGCTACAGGACAAGATTTACAATCTAATAATTATAACAATCTATATGATAATCAGTATTTTAAAGTGTGGGGCGAAGATGTTAATTATGGCACTTCAATTGATTTTAGAAGCGACATGCCTGATTACTCAACATTAATTCCAGATATAGGCAATTTTACATATGATGTTATTCCTGCTACTTTGGATACTGTTGCATATAGACCAGAGATAATCAATGTGGTAATTAAGGATGAGGCACAATTGACTCCAGAAATTGATCCCGAAGGAGGTACAGTAATAGACACACTCGCCAATAAAGATGACATTTTATCTATATGGCAGTCTGATCCCAATAATTCTGATCGTGATATGTATGTTGATATGACATTTCAATTAGATCACAACGAAGATTATGAGAGTATTAAATATATCTTATTATCGACTGCTTTTGCCCATGAAATTGACCCCATTGGCTCTGGATGGAGTACTGGATATAGAATGGCAGAGTTTCCTACCGGAGATACTAACAATAATTTTAGATTTTCTCTCCTTGGGAGTTCACCTCAGGATTTCACCGATATTTCAGGAGTTGTTTCTGAATTTGAAGCAACAAATATTATTACCGGTGTTGGCAATAATTATTATAAAAAATACAAAACTCAAAACTTTGGAGATTCAATTTATTCCGACGCTTCATATACTTCTGAAGGGTACTACATGGTTGATAACGATCCAAATAAAGCTAATTTTTTATATGGACCTTCTGCTGATCCAGTGGTTACTAATTATATTGATGATGGTATTTTTACAAAAGCGGGTTCAAACAAATTTAATTTTAATTATGATTATAATTTCAATACAGGTAGTATAAGTTATGACCTCGAAGAAAACCATGTTTATGATTTCAATTACTTACGTCTGGATACAAGTAGTACCTCGAATCAATTTGTCCAAGACGGAAAAATGACTATACGCATATTTCTTGAAGGATATGATGGCCAAAAAGCATTTATAGAAAATAGTACATTTTTCATAAGGCAACTTCAATGTATAGTATTTTCCGATAAAAATAACCTAAATTCTGATAAATGGGATGTAAGTGGTAATGGATATACAAGAAAGGCTGTTGATGGAGGACTGCTCCTAAATTCTGGTACAATTACGTTAAATGACGATTCTAATCCTACTAAAACTGATATTACTTCCGATAAAATATATCGGGCATCAATAAAAATTAAGCAAACCGATGATACTATATCTTTTTCTATTGGAGATTCTGGCGTGTACGATTATAATCATAACACCAAATCTTTCAAACCGGGTATAAATTCAATTGAATTTACCTATGATCCAATTAATTTATGGAATTTTTATGTAAACGGTTGGAATGGTACTGGGACGGCTGACGGACTTTTCGATCCTTCTTTATTTGATACCGGTCAGATTACAGATTTATACCTCCGTATATCTGTTGGACAAAATCTCGAAATTGAAATTATCGAATTGAAAAATCAAGTATTTAATAAGATTAATTATGCCGATCCTTCAAGTTGGGAAACTAATTTCAGTGATACTGACTCCCTTCTGGATGTCGGTGCTGGAGGAGAGGCTCATAATAATTTAACGTATTCTGATGTTTCACTTAATAGGGAAATAATTTATTCTTTTAACGACGGAATTGGAAATATAGATAATGCGTTTGAAGATCTACGCTTATGGTCCGATTTAACCTTTTCTACCAATTACAATACTGTAACTCAAGAACAATATGATCCCGACTTTAGATTATATAACTGGAATAATATAAGTAATCCAATTAACAATTATTATTATGCTGGTTTTGTGTATGATGGAGATCAAAGTCTAGCATATAAAAATCCTAGGGACTCTTCGCTTACTCCGGAACAATTAACTTTTTATGATGATGGAGAATATTATGGAGCCATACGAAACCAACCTTTTTTCGATGAGATTACAATATATCTTGATAATTTCCTTAGTTTTGGAGTTGATAACATTTATATTTCAAATTTCACACTTGATTATGATCTTAGAAGTCTTATAAGTCAATACCAAATATTATCTTCACTACAAATGGTTGTCCACTTTACTAATGGAGCAAAAACCATTTATGAATGGACAGACGTTGATATGACCCCAGGACAATTTAAATCTTATAAGAATATAACTTCTTTATCTACTTATCGGTTTGAGTTTCCTAAGATATCATTCTATGGGTTTGAGCTTCCTAATGAAGTTCAATATGGAGATTTTGGAACAGGGTGGACTTATACGGAGAACCTTGTTGTTGATAGAGTCCAACTTATACATATCGATGAATCTAGTGACCATAGAATAGAATTAGACAAACTTCTTTTGAGAGTCACGGAAACTGATGAACCAAATACATTTGAAGATTATTTTAAAGACCAAAGGTTTGAAGCCGCAAATAAAAAGCTAACAGAATTTTCTATAACTGACAGTAATTTTAATAAAAAGGTAATTGATTATACAGGAGACTTTGTTTCATCAGGAACGCTATTGAGTAGCTATATTCCTTCCTTCACTGGTAGTTTAAGTGATTATGTTGTAGAAGACGCATTTGGTAAAAATACCATGAGCTTCAATATAAAATCAAATATTTATTATCCTAATTTTGTTGATGGACTCAATAATCTTACTGCCAACAATATTATTAAAGATTTCACCATAATTCCAAAATTAAAACCTCATGAAGGAGAAGGCTTAAAAGTTTCCACCACTTACCAATATGGAGATAGTTGGTGGCATGAGCAAGAGTTTGTATCAGCGCTTCCTTTCGATCTAACCTTTTCCGGCATTTCTGAACAAGATATCTCCGATAACAGTATTTCTGATATTGTTCTCAAAGTACAAATTAATGCAAGTACAACCAATTTCGATGTATGGTCATGGCGCCCTAATTTAAAAATATGGGATAATACTAATAAAGTATGGCTTGCGTATGAAGGCTCTATTGCGGCTTATCATGATGATTTAGAAAATCCTCTCATAGTATGGCAAGGAAATGAAGCCGATACAACACAGGAACAATATGATTCTACTCAGAATAGCCACGATCCTGACCGTTATTTTGCAAATCCAAGTGGCAGATTAGTAGATAACTGTACGATTATATTTAGGTTAGCGAATGATGAATACGATTTTAGCGACCTTTTATGGTATAACACCACAAGTGGAAAGTCCCATATACGCCTGTTAGGTCTTACTTATATTATCCCTGGAACGTTCAATTATACTGAAGGAGATTGGGATATTATTTATGAAGACAATTTTGGTACAAATGGAAGGATGAGTGTTAGTTCCTTACTTATTCCCAAGTATTCCTATGCTCGTTCCTTTAAATTGACAGATATTATTAAAAAGAATATAAACCTTTCCAACGATGCTGATATACATGGGCAAGAGTTTGAGAACCCTCTCTCCCTTGAAGACCCATGGATCGATTTAAACGGGCAACTCGGAAGTGTCAATGTAAGAGATATCGCTCGAATTGTCGATGTCTACGGGATTACTTATGATCCGAAAATTGTTGTCCAATTACAAGATCCTACCCCCGAAACTCCAGTAGGCAACGATTTCTGGAGGTTTAACAGAACAGAAAAGCGGTTATATCTTCCAATAATGGCAATTATCAATTATGAGAAATTTAATTTTACCATGGAACTATGGGAAGATTTTGGACAGCATACAGTTCCTGACTATCATATTTTCGACGTTCCTAACGGAGTTAATAATATCACAATAATAGAAAACGTTATAAGGGATAATGGGGACCCAATTGAATATTTTACCAAAAGTTTTGAACAAGATTATTCCTTTTTCCAAGAAGAGCCATATTTCATTACCTTAAGTGATATAGATAATTCTGTTCAAATGATTAACTTTTCTAATGAGGATGATTTTGTTTATGGAGACAATGTGAGAGGTGTTGTTCATGATATCGGCACATTTGGCTCCCCCGAATTTGAGGAAAAAACTAATTTATTATTATTCAACACCCTTAAATTCCCTTTCGCTATAGCAACCTGGGAAGATTCGATTTTACTGGATCTTAAGTTAGACCTGGTCTTTAAAACAGGATTTATCGGTGGAGAGGGCATCACTAATATTTTACCTTCTGATAGCGAATATGAAATTAATATAGATTTCTATAAAAAAGAAGGAAGTAATTATCAGCCAATTGGAACGATAGCTCTTGAAGATTGGGCTGAGGTTATGACCAGTTATACTACTTATGACTTAAATATTGACTTAAAAAAGAGCAGTGTATACCTTAGAGGACTTTTCGACTGTTTTAGGAGTGGAAAAGAGCTAGTTATAAATATTACCGTTCAATTTGAAGGAAAACATCAGGGAAAGCGATTGTCCGGCAAGTTTGCTCTGGAAATTCTTGAAGCTAAGATTGACACTGACCTACAGGGTGATGTTCCAGGAATTGACACTGTACAATTAATTCCTACTAATGATGTAGTTCAGTATATTAATATGAGCAGTGATTTCATGCACAATCCGTATTATTCGAATATTGATGAGCTTTATGGCTATAATCCAGATTCAGACACATTAGAATTAATCGATCCTTCAGAATATTATTTAGGGAATTTACGGTATCTTTCTGAAATGAGCAACCAATTTGGAAATCATTCCGGAGATTTAGAAGATATTGATAAATTAGATGGAGAATATTTAACACTGGACTCAGATGCAGAGACGGGTACAAGATATAATTTAGATTACATATTTGACGGAGGGTATGTACCAGAACAAAACGATCAAAATTTTAATTTTAATTACGGTACTACTTCATATAGCGGAGACCTCTATAGTCCGAACGATTATTCTACAATTAATTCTCAAGATATATATCCTGGAGGTTATGCCGGTTCAGAGTCTTCTGTTTATAGTGATCCTGATGACGATGCTTTTAATTCTGGCTGGACAACTGCTCCTTTATCGAATGATATAAATGATGGTGTTAGACAACCAAGCACAACAGGATTTAGCGGTGGATATATTATTGGTGAAAATGTTGATTATTTTTATGTTAATATGGAAAATGTGGTCATTCCTGCTAATAATTACATTACACAAGTGAGAATATGGGCACGTAGTAGAACAACTGATACAGAATGGTATGAGTATATGACAGCTCAATATAGATTTTCGGGTTATACAAGTTGGAGTTCTGCCAAATTGATTGGACATACTGGTTGGACATGGGATTCGGCGACATGGTCTGACTTATTTAATAATAAATATGGAGATGCGCATGCGGATGCTTTACAAGTAAGATTTGATATAGAAAGGTGGTTGAACGATGATACTTTATGGGATATAGAAGCAGTATATGCTCAAATCTATTATGCTCCACTTAATTACATGCACGCATTAGATTTTACGTTAAAGGTCTCAACAGATGGTTTTGAGCCAGGAAATACCCTAAAGTACGCATATCAAGGGTATAAAGTGCTCGATCAGTCAGACCAGGTTCTAACTCTTGAAATTTGGGACAATCTATATAATCAGTATGAGACAATTCAAAGTAGTGCTTCCGTTGGCTCAACATTTACACTTGATTCTAACTATTATAATGAAAACAACGAAATTCTCCTCAAACTATTCGGAGAAAACTTTGATGTTGATGGTGAATTTGTTGCAAATCTTGACATTTTAAAGATTATAAAAACAGTCTTTAGCGATGATGAAAAGACCGGCATTGAGGATTATTTTGTTAGTATAGACTATTCTTCTGCAGGTGCTGATTTTGAGCTCATATATATAGATGATATAGGAACTCATAGCATAGGAGACTTATCTTCGGGTACAAACACCACATTTACTGCTTCATTTTCGCCCACATTATTGGATACACACCTTGGTTTGAGAATTATCTCTTCCACGCCCTCCGTTTCTTTATACATCGATAGGATTGTTCTCAGCTCGGAATCCACCGACAGACCCAGTAATTTAATTATTACTGCCGACACGAGATATGATCTGTTTTATGCTGATCTTGAATTTGATGATGTTCCAAGCCTTGTAAATTCTCTTAAGACCAATATTCCTTTAACCTATGAAAAAACAAGTGATACCTATTATGTATTTAAAATATCTGAAATTGAAACTGATATGGCATTTACCATAAACAGATTAAAGATTACAGATCCAAGCCATGCGCAAAATATTACAATTATTCCACGGGATTATTATCACTGGGCTGATGATGAGATTTATATTGAGATTGGTGAAGTAGGAGGTTTTTATCCTGTCATCGATCAAGATAGTACCTTACACGTTGATTATGCCTATATTTACGATAGTTGGCGAGATAACGAGTATGTAGATACCCAACCTTATGTGTATAATTTCTCGGTTTCTGCTGCACAGCGTATTGAGGCAGTATCCTTTTTTGCCACATTTTCAGAAATTCCTCAAATTCAGAGCTGGTTTTTTGGATTTATAGATGATGAGACTGAATTTAAACAGCTCACTAACAAACTATATAAAGATGTGAATCTTCTTGATATTCAGTTTTATGATTCTAATTCAAAGACTTGGAATACCACTGATTACGTAGTTTATGACCGAGGCGATAGAGATGCGAGAACGTTCGGATATTTCATTGACCGCACTGCAATCGATTTTATTCGGTTTGATATGCTTCCTAAAAATGATCTAATTTACCAATTAAAATACAGGTTTAAAATCGATAAAAATTATTTTAAGGAAGAATACTCCACTAAAACATTTTTTGATATTCAAGAGCTTACCGTTAAACTCTATTATAAACCGGTACAAAGTGTTGTATCGCTCAATCCACGACTGAAGTTTTCAGCCGATATTACTGATATAATCCAACCTGAGGGCAATGAGGGAATTACAAATCATGTAAACGAGCTTGCAATCGACATTGATTGGAAGTATGGTGTATCTGTGGAGGATTATTCGTTTGAAGGTGTTGATATTGGTGAAGTGTTTCTTAATTATACCCTTTATTCTCAGAACCCTACATTGACTGCAATTGATAAATTTGGAAATAAATATGAGATTAGCAAATCAAGCGGTAAATTTTACTTAAAAAATACAAACTCACAAGATCTCTACAATTTCATACAGTACAAGTATGGAAAATATTTCATTGATTTTGTTTTGGATTATGAGTGGAAGCTTAAGGGCATGATTAATTTCATGTACGATGCGATTTTTGACATAAATGCCTATGTAGAACTTATTAACTGCGAAGTACGGGCAAAAGTGACCACCGTTCATAAGGAACTAATTACACCCTTTTCCATACCTGAAAATAGCTCGATATACATTGGAGATATTACCAACGATTCCATAAGCGATATCGGATTTATGGGAGGACTCTTAGAAAAGACACAAAATAATGACCGGTTTTTAGTAAAATATCAATTTAGTTATCTATACGATGCCAATAATGATGATCTATTTGATAGCTCAGATCCACAAGTCTATTTTGCAGAATACGTGCAGGATATTTCCTTTACATCGGTTAATTTAGAGGGATTTCTCTTTTTTGATGAGGATAATTTAAACAAGACACTTGTTATAGGGGATGAAAAACTTCTTGAACTTACCACAAGCTCCAATGTTGATGAGGCTTATTTATATGTTGATACTCTACAGGTCGGGCAATTTTCACCAGTACAAGGGACTTCAAATAAATTTACCTATAATTGGACGAATATAGAACAATTATTTGCCGGAACTTATACTACCGGTGATGAGGTAAATATAACAATAAGGTTAGTCGATATAGATTCTGGAATTAACAGAAGTATTATATATACTTGTTTACTCGATTTTGAAGCTCCAACTTCCACTATAACAATCGGAAATGGGCAAACCGACTATTCATTGAGTAATTTTGCCGCTCCGTGGACTAACTTTAGTCTTACAAGCACGGATAATTTAGAAGGATTACTTTCCTATGATATTCATTATTATGAGAATATCACCACAGAAGAGTTTCAAGTTAAAGTGTATGATATTAGCGATATTTTAGTATACAGTTCGGGATTTATACCATTAAGCATAACGCTTACTGATCTATTTAACCTAGGAATTCCTGTCAATAATTTTGAAGATCATAATAGCTATTATTATATCTTAGAATTTAAAATAACAGATGCTGCGGGAAACAGCATTGTAAATAAAAGTTACTTAGGAGATTTATACAGTTATGCGGGAGGATCACCAAAAATTCTCATTTCAAATGAAGTTACAATTCAGTTTGAGAATAATCTCATCAATGTGAATGACCTGTATAATGGTATCGGAAATATTGTTAATTTTACGTTAATAGGCTCTGACGGAAGTGAGTTGAAAAATCAATCCATATCCCTTAAGACCGGGAATTATTATTTAGATATTACTTTATGGAATGAGACAACCCAGACCTATACAGTTGTTTTTGAAAATGTGTATGATTTAATTTTATATTCAGATAATATATTTACCAATGAGTTATATGCCAACTATGAGGCAGATTGGAATCTCAATTGGTATGCTCAGGGAAGTGATTATTATGCATTTGCCAAACATGCTTCCCAAGAAGACCCGCTCGTGTTGACACATTTCCTTCAAAAAGAAAAACTTGCACTGATGGAGATTTCTGAAAAAGACTCCTTTAGAATATTTGATTACATCAATTATATTGAGACATACTGCTATCTTTGGAATAATGAGACTGAAGCTTTTGATATTAGATTTATCTTTACTGAAGATAACTTCACTATTTTTGCCAATGGAACTGTTTCCTGGAATATAAATATATCTTCCATGAATGTAAAGGACGATCAAATAATATTCAAGTATTATAGCTCTGATTATGCAAATATTATCAAAGATTCTCAAAAGAACGGCATCTTTTTGAAAATTTTAATCCCAAATATTTATAGTACGCATGGTACGATTGATAGCCTTCAAATTCAATTTGTAGATTTTGATAATAATGTCTTCACTTACAGTATGGGCTCACTTGACTTTGATGAATACTTCAGAAATGTTGCCCAATATAAGCGAGTTATCCCCGGACTCAGCGAACTTTTAGAAATTCCGCTTTATATCGATTTAGCTAAATTAGCAGTAAGTAATTTTGAAGCTGAATTTGATATTACCCAAATTTATTCCGTAAATTTTGTTGTAGTAGATGCTCCGGTATGGCCTGGTTCTATTGAAATGTATGATCCTAACACCCAGACCACTATTATTAATTTCCCTTATCAGATTTTCGGAGTCTCGGGAATAAAGTTTTATGATATTTTGGCTAATAATTCGAATCTAAATGTATATTTTGACGATTTTAAGTATGAGTTTAATGTAGCTGAAAACACCATTGAAGTAATACCTTTTGAAAATGAAATATTTAATTTAGAGGTTTATAATAACATATTTCCATATCCTACAGAAATATATCCTGCAACATATGGATTTGAAGGTGAGGTTGGTAAGACTGGAACCGATATTACATGGATAGATGCTAATACTTATCCAACTTGTGAAATTATTGATGGAATTGATAATCATAATAATGTATTAAAACTGACATCTGATACGAATTGGAGGGGTGTAAACGATCTTATAAATCAGTCGTCTGGAACTATAGAATGGTGGGTAAGAACACCAATATCGTATTATTCTCATAGATTGATTTTATATGAAGAAGCAACAGAGGTACTATGGATATACTTCCAAAATGATGGGTATATATATGAGCATGATGGCTCATCTGCTGCTTTTACCACATATGATGCTAATACATGGACTCATGTAAGGGTTGATTTTGAAAGCGGTTCAGAAAGTTACGAAGGGCTTTCACCAGATACATATTATGTATACATTGATGGAAGTAAATATGGACCATTTAATTTTAAAAATGATGTTTCAGCGATAGATAGGTTATACATGGATGCAGGTGGAGCGAGTAATACAAGGTATATAGATGCAGTCGGATACTCATGGGATTTTGAATATAGTGTTGGAGATAACAGATTTCCCGCGGGTAATGAATATTCCAATAATAAATTGTCCTTTACCGAAACAAATGAGCTCTATTTTGGTGATTCTCTTGATGTATATTTTAAACTCGACGAGATAACAGGTACAGGTATGTATCCAGGCACCTATAGTTTTGAAAATGAAGCAGATTTAACCTATGGAACTGATATTGATTTTATTGATTGGTATGCTGCTGATCCAAATACTTATGCTAGAATTGAGAATAATTATAATGGACATGATAAAGTTCTTTTACTTCGTGATGATAACGGAGCTAGTGTACAAGATGTTACTATAGCACATTATTTCGATGATCCTGTATCATATGGAACTGTAGAATTTTGGTTTTCCACTACTAATGTCAATAAATTTACGTATATAATATTATGGGATAGTGCTTTTGTTGATACGATTACTCTGTTAAAATCTGATGCTGGATATATACAAGCTTATGATGCCGGTGATACTTTATGGCACAATTTAGTCGCCGCTACAAACGGCCAATGGTATCATATGCGGATTGATTTTCGTGTTAATACAACAGATCCGTATATGGGTTTAGATCCGAATTCCTATGATGTATATATTGATGGAATGTTAGAAGCAGATAATTTTGGCGTGGCTAATGTTGAAGAGATCGGGACATTTTATTCAAGAACGAAGGGAACACATTCTGGATATGGATCTTATTTTGATGCATTTGGGTTCTCGTGGGACCCAAATTACAATATAGGAGATAATAAGTTTCACGGAGTTAGTGAATATTCCAATAGTAAGTTCCCCTTGTATGAGATGGCTACTCCTTTAATGGGGCTTATCGATAATTCAACTAACACGTTATTAGGTTTATCAACACTGGATTGGGATGCATCGATAAATAGATATCATTCTAAATTTACCTTAATGGAAGAGATTGGTAATTACAGCTTAAAATTCATGGTTATTCCTACTGATGTCGACACACAGGTAAATTCCACTCAATATCTCGATGTCGAACTACTCCCTCAAGTCGTATCGAAAATTTCCCTAAAAAATAATAGGGAGGTCATTTTCAATGAAGATTATTCCTTTGCCCTTGATACGATTTTTGAAACTGAATACGGTAGTGAATTAGAGCTCACAGGTTATATATTAGATGATTCAACTTATATCAGGGAGCGAGAAATAATTCCATACAAAGCAACCGATCCGATTGGAGAATATACTTTAACTGAATACGAGATTGACCTTCACGGATTAGTTGGAGATTCTGAGTTTATTGATACAGATAGTTTTAGGGTTGAATTTATCGATAGGGATAATTATAACAACATTACTACGCTCATCGAAGTAATTGATGACACAATCATATATCAAGATTATCGTGTTGAAGACACCTGGATTAGTTATTATGCATACCACATGGTAGACCATCCTAATAAATTCATGTTGATAATTAACTGGACTTCGAACAATGATGATTTAATTCCGTTTGATACTGATCTCTTACTAACTTACAAAGTAATGCAAGGAGATAAAATTACTCCTGTCACATTTGAAGAGGCAGAAGATACGGCAATTCAAGTAGATTTCTGGAAATGGGATTATAATACATTTGAGTGGATTACCTCAGATTGGTTTGATACTGAGATACTTAATTTAAATCCTACCTTAGAGAATAGTTCATTATTTACTTCCATTGCTCAAGGTCAAACAATAACAGTTGTCAATTCTTCAATCGGTTCCGGTATTGTAGAACTCGTAAATGTATGGAAAGATTTAGGCGGCTCTAATTTTGAAATTTTGGATAGTTCAAATTATACTTATGAAATTGTAGAAGAAAACGGAGTCGATGCTCTAAAAGTTACATATTTAGGTTCTTCTACAGTCGATCTTATTGTTGAGTATACCTACATCCCCGAATTAAAACTTACCCATTACGCGCTAACCAATTCATTGAATAATTCTTTTATTAAAGTGATTGTAAATAATACCTACTTTAAAGTCAACATGACTCATGGCATCGATTATAATATTACAGGTGCTAATAATAATAAAATGGTTTTTTATACATTTTACAGTTCAATTACTCCAAAATATGCTCTAAATGAAGGGTATTTCATTAGTTATCAGGGATATCTTACCGAAGAAATAAACCTTGTAAAAAATGTAATTTTAGAATTTTTAGACGATGATGGGCTATGGAAACCTATCGCAAGAATTCCATTAACTCCTACCGGAGATTTTGATACTACCTTCTTTATGGGTGAGGGAGGTCTTCAGTTCCCCTTGAGAGAAGAACGGATTATGCGATTAGTATATCTACCTACTAATTTAACCAATTATAACGACCAATATCTTGCGGTTGATTATTCTAATATCAATTGCGTATATAATACTTCGGTTGAGGTTGAAGAGCTTTTCAGATTATATGTAGAAGGTAAAGAGAGCAAACTTACCTATATTCCAACCGAATTTTCAAGAACATTTGATAGATGGGCGGCCATTCCAGAACGGAAATATGTCACCACTACAAGTCCCGCTGAGACTCTGCACGTGGGTGAGCCCTATACTTACTTTGATTTCCACAGAACCGTAACTGATGATTACGAGTTTAGCTTCCAATTAACTGACGAGGTGGGGGGATTTTTAGAAGACCAAGTTATTTGGATGGAGATTGGTTGGAAACCCAAGTCAGGCTTAAACTATAAAATGATTGATTGGGAGGATGAGAACGGGGAGTATATCGATTCGGAAGCACTCGGTACTGCTTGGTTCTCAGATGAGGGTATAGAAGTTAGCTATGGTCCCGGAATACAAGATTATGATTACTCTATTTCCCGAATGTATACTCGACCTGAATCATGGGATTATTTCGACACAATGGCTAATGAGGTGAAGCAATATTCCGCATATTTCTGGGATTATCAGATTACTGATCAGAACGGTATGGTTAGCTTTAATGTCTCATTTGATGAAGATTACATTGAAGACCATCATGTAATTTTTGATGAGTCCATGTTCAGTTCAGGTTCCATTACTTTTGATGAATTACAAGATTATAGACTATATGTAAGGGTGTTTCATGCTCCT
>SDBU01001405.1_pt1 | contig 34375 bp, 66 predicted proteins | sample 2277071 | NCBI WGS metagenome assembly SDBU01 (sample SAMN10397929, study PRJNA504765) | marine sediment metagenome | isolation source: marine sediment core GS08_GC12, 126 cmbsf | place: Arctic Ocean: Gakkel Ridge, Loki's castle | collected 2008 | reverse complement strand
GGAACGCCTAACTTATTTCAGCAAGAAGTACCTTCTTACCTTATTAGCCTAAATGAAATAGTAACAACCGAAAATCACGGAAATTGGTGTTATTTACCTTATCCGAATCATCCGAAGGGCTGCCCGTGTTACGACAAGAAAGCTGGGTGTCCCCCTAATCAACCGCCTATCCTTGATATACTGGATGTAGAAAAGCCGAAATATTTTATCTATTCAGAATTTGACCTACTTTCTCATATGAAGCGTATGAAGGGAAAACATATAGACTGGACAGAAAGACAGTGTAGGAATGTATTATATTGGCAACCGAAAAATAGAAAGATTTTAAGGCAACGGGTTGAAGCGCAAAGGCAGATTTACGGATTTGATTTGGTACTCTACGTCCCTGAAGCCCACGGGGTCAATGTATATGCAACAGCGTATAATAACGGGCTAACGCTACAGAAGATAAGTAAATTGGAGATATGCAAACATATTGCCTTAGTCGGGTTTAAACGATAATGGAAATAACGGTAGAAATTACCCAATTCTGTCCATATAGCTGCAATTATTGTTCGTCAAATGCAGGGCAGGAGGGGAAGCATTTAAACTTTAAAACAATACAGACATTTATTAATACTTTTACGGAAATTGACAGGATTAATGTTTCTGGGGGAGAGCCATTATCTCACCCTGATTTCTGGAAAATACTCTGTTTGTGTTATGAAAAGACCGAAAACGTATGGGTATATACTAACATGATTAAGGGTATAAAATATAATTCGGATATAATAAATGACATAAAGATAGAAGCAAACGTCTGTCTGTGTCCTGGGAAAAGGATTTATATTCCAGATACGTCTCATACGGTAAACCTGCTACCTTTTGTCTCGCAGGGAAGGGGTAAAAACATCAGACCAGTAAAACTATATATCGCAAGATCCTTAACAGGGGGTTGTGATTTTTGCAATCACTACCTACTACAGTCTGACGGGAAGGTAGTTTCGTCTCCTTGTAAGAAAGAATATTGAAAAGGGCTGAAAAAGGCGAATAAAGTCTATTGTATGTAAACGAGATGGGGGTTAATATGGTGATATTAGGGAGGTAAAAATGGAAAAAGAACTACTAGATGACATTTATCTTTTACTACAGAGTGTTAGGAAAGCAGATAGGGAAAAAGCACATGGGGAAAGTGGTATTGAGTGGGCCTACATGCCCAGACTACCTGTCAAGAAAGTAGATACCTATACTGTTCGATGATATTTAAAAGATGAGGAAAAATAATAATGAAATTTGAAATTGTAGTAATAAGATTACTGTTAGCTATTTTGTATCGGCAGGTTTATCCAGACGCAAAACAGTTTGATAAAAGAAATCCAAAGGAAGTACAATGTCTTATGAACGACGCAAGAGATTTTATTAATTTTCATCATGAATAAAGGAGGGCATTATGTATATACAAACACATCCCATTACACTTCAAGACATTTTAGATTTGGAAGATGGTTCATTCAAAGAAGAATGTCTTATACGCCTAATTGAGTGTGGCTTTATTCAAAAAACTAAAAGCTGGGAAAAGATTTCAATGAGAGACTTAGACAAAATACGCCCAGGGGTAATACTTAAACGTATATTTGATGGACATGAATCAATAATTCACGTAACATCCGATCCGTACTGGAGTTCGTGGAGTGAAGCCACTTCTCTTCAACATATTTTTGTATGTAAGGTAAAGAGATTTGGACATCATGAAGTACAGTATGTTATGAATAATATTTACGAATACTCAATCAATAATCTATTTAAGGGTGATGTTTATATTGAACAGTAGTAAACCTTTAAAAAAGGAGCCAAAAATGATTTCACTAGAAGAAATAATTATCGAAAAGATTTTGTTAGAAAAAGAAATACTGGATATTGCAAGGAAGAAAGTCAAAGAAGCATTGGAAGGCATGTCTTGTGACAGAATAACAGAGATTTTTATGAAGTGTCTTATCGAGGCAATTAAAGGTGCATTTGAAGATGAAGAAATAGTATATGAAGTCGTAAAGGAAGAAATGGATGAGATCGTACCTTTAATTATGAAACGTGTAGCAAATGAAATGGAAAAGCTGTTAGGGGTAAAGTAATATTTAGAAGGAGGTGTTTAAATGATAAATAAACATTCCAGACCTAAGTACGCAACATTTGAGGATTGGATATCGAACGCCAGCATTTACGTCGGGTATTCTCGATACGGTCGTTTAGGGGGGCACGGCTTTGTTATTGCTTCATACTATACTGAATCTGAAGAGCTTGAAAAGGCTGTGGATAATCTTGATGCGGGGGATTCCGGTAAGGATAATGCTTTGGATGCTGCTAAGATAGTAGAAAATATGGATTGTTGGTATGCAAATGATCCAGATCCGGCTGTAGCTATGCAAAAATTAATGGGACAAATGCGTGAGTTTCAACGTTGTATAGATGATAAATTTCATAAAGGAGGTATTTTAAAATGTTAATAGCAGAAGTTTCTTTAAATCTTGACCTACCAATCGAAGATATTTTAATACATAATTTTAAGGAACATGAAAATGGGATATGGGAATATGAGATAATGGATCCTAATTCACCCGAAGAGAGATTGGTTGAAGAAACCGTTTTTCACAAATATGAAGATGGGTATAGGACACTTTTGATAAAAGTGCTTTTGTTGTTAGAAGGTAAATGTACGGAAAGAAAGCTTAACAAAGATCTTAGGGAGATTAGAAAGGGATATCAACAAGGAGGTAATTATGAAAGTTAAAAGATCATCCTGGCATTGCAAAATTAGTAATTTAGGTAGTTTTGAGAGAAGTAATGACAATTTATGCTGTTATTTTTGGAGACTTGTAGGTAAGGTTATTCTTTTTGTTGCTGCTATGATTATAATTGGTTTTTCTATTGGTGTAATTATCTATTGGTTTTTCATGCCTGGTTTTTGGATTTCCAATACGATTATGTTACTTTTCATCTATTCTATATTTGCTCTTCCCATACTCACAATTTATTTTCTTCGGAGGAAGCTTGGCAAATCTCTCGAAATGCCTTATGGGAACATTGTAGTTGAATATATGGCTGCAAAGAAAAAGAAAGTTTGTCCATTGATAGAATATATTTAAATGGAACAAATCATGATGTGCTCGAACTGCTGGGGAACTATAGCTCAGGCAATTCCCAGCACAGTATTTGACGTCACTGATTGCGGTTGGGAATGTCCGCAATGCAAAAAATACTGGCTATCCAGTGATGGGTGGACAGAAATTGGAAATTTGCTTATCCCATTTGAAAGGAGGAGATGAAATAATGAAATGGATATCAGTAAAAGACCGTTTACCAGAAGAATATAGTGCGTGCTATTTGAAATATGAATATCCAAATGGGTATGTAGGAAACGCGGTTGGGTATCTTGAGGATGGAGAATGGGAAATAGAGTGGGCAGACGATCATGCTCGAAGCGAAAATATTACTCATTGGTTGGATGAATAATAGTGGGGAATTTGTTGATTCCATTTAGGGGAGAGCAGCTAAAATGACAAGACGAGAGGCGACACTTATTTTAATTCGACATGCAGTCGGTGATTGTATAGGTGCTGGATGTGGGCCAGGACACCAAGTTCCGTCTTATAAAGAAGCACAGCTTGTAGCAGAAGCGATATTAAAAGTATGGCCTGAAAAGCACTACGGCCCTAATTGGTTTAACCTTGGATTGCCAAATCCAACACAAACTCAACAAACAAATAGGGCAGATGCTAAGAAGTGCATGTTAGCTAAACGTTGGGAGGTTTAATTATGAACGATCAGTGCAGAACAGTAGCGGTGATGTTACAAGAAAACGGGATAGTGCGAAGCATCAATGGGCATATTATCGGAAGGCTCGCAACGATGGATGGTCTGGACTTTAATGCCCTGTCAAATGCCTTCCAACAATCTAATCAAGCCGGAGAAAAAGATGAAAAAGGAGGGAGTGATGGACACAAGTGAAAAATACATAAAGATGTGTGAGAAAGCAGAGGAGATACAGAGGGAATGGAAACCAAACAAAGTCGATGCCGTGATTATTAAGCTCTTAAGAGATGAATCAGGCTTGTTCCGGCTACCATCAGGTATTCAGTATCTTGAACGGAAACAACCAGATCCTTATACTGGTTGGCATATGGTGGGGAGTGACCCGAATATTCATTACATGTTCAAAAGATTTATTTGGCTTCCACGTCAAGATCAATTACAGGAGATACTACAATATCGGAATCAAAGTTATTTGTTAGACCGATGTAATGAATTTGTTGAGGATTTATGGGAGCAAGGTAATCGTTTAGCGGAACCTGAGACATCAATGGAAGTATACTGGCTTGCTTTTGTAATGGATGAGAAATATGGGAAAGTTTGGTTTCAAAGAGAAATTGGTCCTGGTGGACAATTAATGGATTTTAGTCGAGGAGAATGGGTTGTGGGTGATATGGCTGTGAGGTGACTTTATGCCAAAAACAATCGTATACTGTTATAATCACAAGTGTCTACATAATCCCGCTGGTTTATGCATCCGGGGTTTATTCAATTGAATTGTATGGGAATGTGTGATCATTTCATAGTAAAGGCAGGAAAGGAAGCAGGCCATCACCTAACCAGTCATTCAAGCAGAGCGACAGAAGCTTGCACACTTGCCCTGAACCTGTTATCTATGACTGGGAGGGGGTTAAGCGGTGTTCCAGGTATCAATTAGCGCCGCTTGCTTAACTTAGGCGTTAGCCGCCAAAAGAAGGAGGTAGATAATGATAGAAGAGAAAAGGGAGTGGGATGTTGTTGTTGGAGAATTCAAGGGTCGAGTTACTTCCTCTGGACTGGTAACTTCCCAAATATCTAAATTAGACTGTTGGGATAAAGGTTCGATAAGGGAGTATATTAATTTTTTAGAGCAAATTTATGAGGCTCTGGAATTGGCGGACGGATAGAGGGATGGAGTGAATTTTCCATTTATTCAGACTGTTATGAGGTTATATAAAACGAAATATTCATGTTCAGGATGTAGATTTGTAGGAAATTGTGGAGATAAAGAAGTTAGCGAAAACTGCTTTTCTTGTTTTCGTGCATTATTAATCAGAGGTGAAATATATGATAATTATTCACCTCATAACAAGGTGCTCAAGCCAATCCAGCCAACTGGAGAAAGATAAACTATAGAGGAATTTTTTATCTATTAACACCGTTAGCTTATAGGAGGTTAAAATGAATAAGGGTGAAAAGATATTGTGGCATGCTGTAAATCAAATAGTATCGGGCAGTGAAGATAATGAACCACCTTTTAGCGCAGCCCCAAGAGAAGTACTTATTGAATTAGCGCGTAAAGCAATAGAGAAGTATCGTCATCTAACCAGTCATAAAGCTGAAGATTATCCTTTGTGTCCCTGCTGTGGACTTGAGATTTCCATCCCGCCGCCAGCTTAACTTTAGCGTTAGCGTTAGACGGAGGAAATGAACATGAAAAACACAGGTATAAAGGTATCAAAGGACGATTTGGAAAAACTCCAAAACTTTGCTCAGCGTGGATGGATGCCAGGTGATAGAATAATAGTTTTCTCAGTTGGTGAGGGAATCAAGTGTGATGAAGTAACGGTTGATGCACGGGAAATGTGTCATAAACTTGCATTAAATTACGGATTGCCTGAAATTGAAGGGTATTATGGAATTGATAAAGACGGAGAGTTTGTAACTGTCTAACAACTCAATGCAGCCAACCGGAGAAAAAGAAGAGAAATTGGGGGTTGATTAAGTATAAAAACATTAATGAATAAATGTACAGTCGAATTTGGTATGCCAAGATACTGGATATATGTGTTTTAAACAACAAGATAAAAATCTATTATTACTAAACTATATTAAATAAAATGGAGTATATAAAGATGAAAAATAAAAGGGGAAGGGAGAAGACATGAAAAGATATAACTTGGATGGTGTATATGTTTGTTTTTCAGGCCCGATATTATGTGAAAATCCCAAAGGCGGATGGGTTAAGTGGGAGGATGCTGAGGAAAGGGTAAGAGAATCATATAAAGAAGGATATTTCATGGGACAGAACAGCAAATGGATTGCTTGTACCTGCGATACATTACCTTGCACTTGTGGTGCTGGGATAGGTTTAATACAACTAGGACAGGAATGTGACTGCTTAAAAATGGCGAAAGATCCCCAACAGCTGTGCTGGATCTGTCCTGCTCATGGATATAAGAAAAGATAGGGATGATGAAAAAAATGATAGACGTATTAAAAACTATTTATTGCTCGGAGATGGATAAAATGAAAATCTTTTTAGTTGCAGGTGCCAGACCAAATTTTATGAAAGTAGCTCCATTAATACGAGCTATAGAAGAACATGATGATATTACTTATAAGTTGATTCATACAGGTCAGCATTATGATCATTGTATGTCTGAGATATTTTTTGAAGAGTTGGAGATGCCCGAACCCGATGTAAATCTTGAGATGAAGTCTACGTCATATGCAGCTCTTGGAATAATGATGGGATTGTTTGAGCAGTATTGCATTAGGGAAAAGCCCGATATTGTTCTTACAGTTGGTGATGTTGATTCTACATTAGCCGTGGCTTTTGTAACATCAAAGTTGCCGGGAGTGAAATTAGCTCATGTAGAGGCAGGTTGTCGAAGTTTTGATCGCAGTATGCCCGAAGAGATTAATCGGGTTATAGTAGATACTATATCCGATTATTGTTTTTGTACAGATCGACGTGCGGAAGCTTTTTTGGTATTAGAAGGTATTCCACACAAAAGGATATTTGTTGTAGGTGATACAATAATAGCTAATTTATGGCATAATCTTTTGCATATTGAGGATGTAGATCCCGAGTTTCGTCCGTATGCTTTGGCTACGTTACATCGACAAGCTAATGTTGATGATAAAGCAAGATTGAAATCTATTTTAGAAGCGTTTGTGGAGATATCAAAGGAAATTAAAATACTCTTTCCTATTCATCCCCGGACACAAAAGCGTATTAGTGCATATGGACTGGACAGTCTGATAAGAAATACTGGGATCTGTATTACTAAACCATTAGGGTATTTAGAATTCTTAAAATATATGAAAGGTGCTGAATTTGTATTGACAGATTCAGGTGGTATACAGACAGAGACTTCCATGTTAGATGTTCCTTGCGTAACCTTGAGGGATAGTACTGAGCATTATAATACTGTAAATAAAGGCATAAATGTCTTGTGTTTTCCTAAAAAAGAAGATATAATAATAATTACTAAGGAATTATTACGGAAGTTAGAAAGAAAGCATAAATGGGGTTGTGATCTGAGTCAATCTGATAAATGGTGGGATCGTAGTGCAGGGAAGAAGGTAATAAATATTCTAGCCGGGAGTAAAATAGAAAATGGCAATGACAATAGCTAAAAAATATAGAGATGCGAAGAACATGTTTTGTAAGAAGCAAAAGAAGATATCAGATCCTTACAAAGAAGGGCATGAAAGAGTTTGGGGAAAGGATAAGAGGGACGTTACTATTAAGAAGGATATATTTATTATGAATACGTGTACAAGAATAGGTCCTGGGCTTGATTGTTGTGCTAGTGAAGTTTGTGAGAAATGTGATGAACCTCCAGAAAGATTAATGAAAGAAGGAGAAAATAAATGAAAGTATTACTGGGAAAAGAAGGATTAGAAATGTCGTGGCAGGCTGAGTTTCCAGAAACAGTTCAGTGTGTTCATTGTGGAGGTTTAGCGCGTATCGGTTTTGTAGCGTATGAAGGGATGGAAGAAGATAATAAAGAAGGACCGCTTGTTCGTGATCTTCATCAAAACGAAGGTAAAGACAGACTTTGGCTACACGATTGTTGTGCAGCAGCTGTTTATTTTTGTGTTGTCTGTCTTAACACGACCGCGTTATATAATCAAGCTTAACGGGGTGTAGCTCAGCCTGGATGAGAGCACCTGGCCTGGGACCAGGGGGTCGCTGGTTCAAATCCAGCCATCCCGACCACATATTTTAAAGAAGATTTATTAGAGAAAAACAAATAAGATTAGTTAAATACACTTTTAATGGATAGAGATGAGGATGATGTTACTTTCTGACTACATTAAATCTCTGGAAATGCTTTGTGTTTTATGTGATTTGGCTGATTGGATTTTAGACCCTTTTAGTCAGTTAGATGGGAGTGATATAGATGGATAAGCTGATCTGCCAAGTGCAGAAACAGTTCAAGTGTCGTCTATCTAGGCGACACCTGCAAATAAGAAGAGGAGAAAAATGAATGCATATGGTAAAGAACTGATATTGGATCTGCATGACTGCGATACCCCTTTCAGTCGGCGGAGTATTATGGAATACATGAAGGGGCTGTGCAGTTTGATTGATATGGAATGGGAGGATCTGCACTTTTGGGATTACGAGGGAGATCCGGAAGGCTATGAAGAAGCGCCACCGCATCTCAAAGGTATTTCGGCGGTCCAGTTTATAAAGACGAGCAACATCACGATCCATACTCTGGACGATCTTGGAAAGGTTTTTGTTAATGTCTTCTCTTGCAAGAGTTTCGATTGCGCGGTTGTGGAGAGGTTCACGGTAAGTTGGTTTGACGGATACGTTGTTAATCATCAGGAGATACAGAGGATATGAGATATTTGATTCTGACATCGCCTACTACGTCTAAAAACGTATCTCAGTCCAGTATTTTTTATCTTGTTGCCTTGTTATCCAGGAGTTCTGTGGAGATTGATGTGCTGGATCTTTCTGGTACGATAGATTTTTACGATCCTCCAAGCGAGATGTTGAAAAATCAGGTGGACTTATGGCAATCTGATTTTATCTTTAATGAGGATTGGATAGACAACTATATCCCTGAATGTGGAGAAGGATATGATGCTATCTATGCATCTGCTCTGTTTTCGATGGACATAATTCTTCAAGGAAGGTATGTGAAAAGATACAAGGAAATTTATCCTGAAACACAAGCCGTAATTGGGGGACCTGCGGTCAAGAATCTCGATACTGGTCAGTTGCACGTTGTATCATCGGTTTTCGATGAAGTATTTGCAGGGTCACTATCTATATGGCCTAACTATATCCCAGATTCATATCAGCTAAAAAAGTTCGTCACTGTCGCTACTGGAACTGGTTGTAATTGGGGAAAATGCAAATTTTGTAACAGTGGACGAGAGGAATACTTATTGAAAAATTTGGATGCGATAACTGCGGAGATGTCTTACATAGCAATGGTATCTGACTCCGAGATAATGTTGTCGTCAGATTCAATACCTATTTTTAAAATCAATGAACTGTCCATGAAATTAATTAATAAAGGATATGACCAAAAGTACAATCTTATGATGAGGGCGGATGAAAAGATAGATGAGGTCTTTTCGGAAAACTTGAAAGGATCCGGATGTTCTGATGTTTTTATTGGCGGGGAAATACTGGATGATACTGGATTACAGCTAGTAAATAAGGGAACCACAGTTGATGTGGTAAAAAATACTGTAAGGAACTTAAGTGATGTTGGAATAGATGTGCAACTAGGTTTGATTTTGTTTCTTCCTTGCATTTCAGAAGACCAATTAAATAATCAATTACGTAACCTGGAGGAGACACTTCCTTACGTTAATGGGATCGAACTTGAGTCTTTATCCGTTCTTTACGGCTCCGATTTTTGGCGTAACAGTAACGCTTACGGAATAAATTTCTATCCCGAAAAGAATGCGATATTTCCTGCTTGGTGTTATGGTTTAAGTTCAGACATTCCGTGGGGGTTTAAGGATGATAACGATTATTTTATGTGGGAAAAACATATAGATTCTTTGCGTCAGATGATAGATGGTTATGTGGATGAAGAATATTGGTGGCATATCGATTTCATACGGGAGAATTGGAAATGAAATCCGACTTTAATGTGGTTCTGATTATACCTACTGGAATAGGATGTGAGATTGGTGGTCATGCAGGGGATGCAAATCCAGTGGCAAAACTTTTGGGTCTGATTTGCGATAACTTGATTTTACATCCGAATGTAGTGAATGCTTCTGATATAAATGAAATGCCTGAAAACGCTTTGTATGTTGAAGGGAGTATCCTGGATAGGTTTCTGGAGGGGAAAATTTGTTTAGAGCAGCCCAAAAGCAATAAGATTCTTTTAGCTGTCAATAAACCTATTAAAGATGAAACAATCAACGCTGTGAATGCAGCGCGGCATACCATTGGTTGTAATATTGAAATAATGGAAATAGATTTACAATTTGACATGAAAGGATTTTTTAATGAGGATGGTACAGCAAATGGAGATTATTATGGAATAGATTGTCTTCTTGACCAACTTAAAGATTATGAGTATGATGCGCTTGCACTATCAACCCCGATATCAGTTCCCAAAGAAATAGTTTTAAACTACCTTAGAAAAGGTGGCGTTAATCCATGGGGAGGTATCGAAGCGATAGTATCGAAGCGAATAGCTAACGAAATTAATAAACCTGTTGCTCATGCTCCTATAGAAAACAATGATCCAGACATTCGTTATTTTAATGAAAGAGTCGATCCGAGAGAAGCCGCAGAGGTTTTATCGACAGCATATATCCATTGTGTATTTAAAGGTCTTCATAAAGCACCACGAATATCTGATAGAGGGTTATCAGTTAGGGATGTAGATTGTCTTGTATCACCTTGGGCTTGTGTAGGTAGACCCCATGAGGCGTGTTTGAAAGAAGGAGTACCAATCATTGCGGTTAAAGAGAATAAAACAGTGTTGAATGATTCGATGCCTAAAGCGTTTATTCTTGTTGAGAATTATTTAGAGGTAGTGGGGCACTTGATTGCTATGAAAGAGGGTATTGATGTTGAATCAGTTAGAAAGTTAATGGGACGTGATTAATGGAGTAAATATATATGAGTTTGCCAATAGCACCGACACCTAAACTGGACCAAAAAGAATCAGAACGATTCCGGGAAAGGGTCAGATTGGGTTTACTGAAACCGGCAAAATTAATTCCTACGCCAAAACTTCTATGAAGAGAAGGAAGGCGACCATGAAGGTAAGACAGGCAGCCCAGAATCTATTTGACAACCGCTTAGGATGGAGTGATGGGAGAAATCCTTATGCACCCAGAGAGTTTTGGTATGAGTTAGGTGTTGTTTTGTATGGCAAAGACGACAGTCGGATTAAAGAGTTAGGGGACACTCCCACAACTAATGAGAGGCCATTTCCGATATGAACTATAGCCAAGCTACATATAAACCAACTAAAATCTCTGAAGAGTTTCGACATACAGAAATCCCTTGCTTTAATTGTAGAACTCCAGTTAAAGTCTATCTCAATGAAGATGGTCTTTATGTAGGTTGTGTCTTTTGTAGTCTTTGTATGAGTGGATCATCTGCTGGTACAGAACAATTTAGCAAGACCAGGGAGTTTTAATATGAGCAAAACAAGGAGGACAACTATGAAAAAGCTACTTAGTCTTTGGCCTACTGGCGGTGGGGGATCTAGAAAATGAGATCAATACGAGGCCGGGTTTAATAAAAGGAGAATAACCATGAGTAAGTTTTGGAAAATGGTTGATGAAGATACTAAGAAAAAAGCAAGAAATTTTATCCAGAGATTGAAAGCTGGGCGGATAATCTGGGTGAGACGAAAACATTCGTAAAAGTAAACAAAGATAAACAAAGATAAACAGGGAGGAAATAAATAATGTTACCGAAAGAAGATCAGCAACAGATACGACATCTATGTGAAGCATTAGAAAAAGAAATTACAACCAAAAAAGAAGAGATGGATGAATTAAGCACAATAAAAAGTCGTCTATTTAAATATCTTTGGGATTTAAATGTATTCGAATGTCCAAACGGACTAAGCAATTATGATGCAATATGTCCGAAATGTTCAATAATGCTTCCTGAGGTTACGACGGGTCGGGTAAGAGATAAAGGAACATCTTACCTTTACAGATTTCCGTATGGTACAGAACAAAAACTGATTGATGAAGCAAAACAAAAGGTATCTGGTTGCCAAGAGTGGGGGAAGAAACAGATTCAGGCAGTTTGCGGTTGTGGGGGTATAATGTGGTGTGAGTGTGGTTATAATGAAGAATATTGTTGGAGTGACAGAGAAAAATGCCCTTACTGTGATAGATCTTTACAACATCGATTATACAAATCATTGACAGCAGATTTTTCAGAAATAATTATGAATGTAGCTAAGAGAAAGGAAAAAGAAAAGATAAAATAATATCGGGAGAAAGGAAATTAGATAATGCCTGTAGATACCAAAAGTGAATATTATGAACTGCGTGAAGATCAGTGGATGAAAATATCTACGATTATAGCTGGTGACGAGGCAATTAAAGAAGCCGCAGAAACATATCTGCCAAAACTTGGTGGTCAGGATGATTCTGACTATCAAGCATATCGAGACAGAGGATCGTTTTTTAATGCTACTGGTCGAACTATTTGTGGATTAACAGGGGCTGTTATGCGAAAGGATCCAGATGTTGAAGTTCCATCTAACATAGAACCTTTTTTAGAAGATATCACGTCATCGGGATTGAGTTTCCAAGAGGTAACGCGAGATACAGTCGGTTATTTGCTAAGTCATGGGACTTACGGAATTCTTGTGGATATGTCGATAGATCCTTCTGAAACACCGCGACCTTACTTTGCTACTTATACACCATTTGATATTATAAATTGGCGAACAAAAAAGATAGGTAGTAAAGACGTATTAACGTTATTAGTATTGGCCGAAGAAATTACAAAACCGAACGAAGCTGATACATTTGAAACGGAGAAGACAGAACAGATCAGAGTTTTATCCTTAGATGAGGAGACTGGAAAGTTAACTGTGCAGTTATGGCAGAAAGAAATGGATGAAGAATCTGATAAGTCAGAAGATGTACAGTGGAACCAAATAGACGTAGTTGAAGGTGTAAAAGATTTTATTCCAAAGGCACGAGGTAAACCTCTTGATTATATACCTTTTGTTTTTTTTGGTGCATTGGACAATACTCCTATACCGTCTAAACCACCATTGCTGGATCTGGCAAATTTGAATATAAAGCATTGGCAAGTATCCGTGGACTACTATCATGGATTACATTTTTGTGCACTTCCAACTCCATGGGCTGCTGGTTGGCCTAAGGACACCAAATTACATATAGGTCCTGGTAAAGCATGGGTATCTGAAGATTCATCGGCACAGTGCGGGTTTTTGGAGTTTACAGGTTCTGGGTTGAAAGCGGTGGATGCCGCATTATCTAAACTTGAGAAACTAATGGCGGTACTTGGAGCACGAATGTTGGAAGAACAACGTAAGGCGGTTGAATCAGCAGAGACAGCGAGAATTCGAGCTTCTGAAGATACCGCAACTTTGAGTACTATTGTCGGGAGCGTAAATGCTGGAATGACAGTTGCTCTTGGTTATATGTGTGATTGGCTTGGAACAAGTAAAGAGAACATAGTTGTTACATTGAACAGTGATTATATATCACAGCAAATACCTCCAGCAGAGATTACGGCTCTGTTGTCTGCGTATCAGGCACAGGCAATTTCCTTAGACACTTTTTTACATAAACTTAAAACAGGTGAGATCTTACCAAAGGGCAGAACTGTAGATGAAGAAAAAGTAATTATTGAAGCTGAAGCACCAGAGGAATTTGAGGAGTTTCCACCAGAAGAAGAAGAGGAAGAAGAACCTGAGGAAGAGGAAGAAGAAGTCAAGGAAGAAGAGGAAGAATAATGTACTACAACGAACCAAGAGAAGTAATTCTGGCACGGTGGAAAGCAATCGAAATGTTTAACGATATATTTCTTTACACGCATTTTGGTTGGTGTGGATTTATGATATCAATAGTTAGTGTCGGTAGCACTTTAATGTATGATGAGATATAGAGATGGAGAAGAATGAAATACAAAGATGAAGAAGAAGGTGAGTGGATCCAACCGATTAAGGAAGGATATAGAATGAGTTGTTGTGATTGCGGTTTAGTACATACATTTGATTTTCGGATTGAGGAAGGTCGGGTATAGTTTAGAGCTTTCCGAAATGAAAGATCTACGGGTCAAGTAAGACGATGGAGAAAAACGAGAATCCAAAAAGAGGAGAAAACATAATGCCAGTACTACCAAGAATGACAGCGCAAGAAAAGAAGTGGCGAGCTGAGGAAGATGCACGGACTTTGGCCGAGGCTGAATCTGTAAGACGTGACCCTACTCGAATGAGAGCAGCTACTATGGTAGCAAAGACGATGGCAGATGAACAGAACAAACGAGCTGCATCGTTAAGGAAAGTGGCAGGTATGAAGCCATTGAAGAAAAGATAATGCGTTTTATATTAAGAAGAGGATGTTCTGTGATAGGGGCTGTATGGATTTATGGCTTACTGTTCGTGAACGTATTAGTTTTGGTATTACTTGTGTACTATAAATTAACAGGAGGTATAGGATGAAAGTCGAAAAAGATAAGATTATATTTTCAAGTGGAAAAGAGGACTATGCTAATAGAGGGATAATAGGTTTATCTGAGCCGAGTGAAGAAGGTTGGGTTATTTCGGAAGGATATGATGGTTTTATCTATGACGATTGTTGGGAAGATGCATATGACGAAAAGTTAACAAGAGAAGAAAAGATCGAATTAGCAGATTATATGATAACCCTATGGCTGAGGTTTAGGACAGATGTCTTAGTAAAAACTGGAAGTTATAATAAATGAAGAAAAAAGAGCAGATGAAAAATAAATTGATATGTAGATAGCCCAGTGGTAGAGTGTCGAATTCGTACTGCTGGGCGTACCAGTCCGCAACAGATAAGGTCTTTTTGTTCAGGGTAACAGTTAACACTAAAAACAAGGAGAAAAATCATGAAACTTTTTAAGAAAACATTGCCTGTGATTATATTAGTTATAGTTCTGGTTGCAGCAAGTTTAATAACTGGAAATGCCTTTGCTGCTATGGAGGGGATAGAAGCTCACGAAAAGTATATCTATCCGGTTGTAAGAATAACTCAGGGCCCATATGGCGGTTCTGGTACAATTATTTATTCTAAATTGGATACTAAAGAAAACTGGAAATATTCAACCTATATTCTTACTAATCACCATGTCATTGCTGATGCTATTAAGATTGAAGAGAAATGGGATAGTGATCTTGCGAAAGAGGTAAAAAAGGAAAAGAGGTCTATTGTCTATGTTGAAATCTTTAAGTACCGCAACCTAAGTACACCAGTAGGAACGCTAAAGGTCGAAGCCGATATAGTTATCTATAATGCAGACGAAGATATGGCCTTGATAAAATTACGGTCTGAGGATCAGGCTAAATATGTTGCCAAGTTAATGGGAGGTGGCTCTGATTCTGGATTAGATATTGCCTACAACGTTATGGATGAAACCGTGGCGGTGGGATGCTCATTAGGATTTCCCCCTTTACCGACTGTTGGTCATATTACCCGAAAAGACTTTCAGGTTGACTCTTTACCTTTTGATATGAGTTCAAGCCAGATCATTTATGGTAATTCTGGTGGAGCCATGTTCTTGGCTGAAACAGGTGAACTTATAGGAATACCCTCTCTTCTGGCTATTGTTGGTTGGGGTACACCTATTACGCACATGGGGCTTTTTATACCTATTGAACGTATCTATGATTGGCTTGAGGAAGAACATTACAATTTCATTTATGATAATTCTAAGAACGAAAAGGAATGCCTCGAATTAAGAAAGAAGGAAATCGATGCCAAGAAGAAGGAAAAGCAGTAGACGAAGGAGTAGTATGAAACTAGATAAATACTATGTAATTTGCCAAGCAAACAAGTGTCCTCAGTGTGAAGGTAAAGGGAAGTTAACATCTTTTGATGATTCTTTTGGTGGTATTCCTAACCCTTAAACAACTTGTTTTAAGTGTAGAGGTTCCGCAGTACCAGGATATTTGTTAACTTTGATAACAGAGATTAATGAGGACACCTATGAAAGGGTATTGGCATTAGCAATGCCTCGGGAGAAGTAATGAATAATACATTTAACAATCCTGGGAGAAGGGAGTAAGATCGATGATGTCTTTTTTTAATTACTTTACGAAGCACAGGAATACTGAGAAGACTACAAAACCTTCAAAGAAAGTTAATAAAAAAGTGGATCTTGGGCATATATCAAAGAGTCATCCAGCAAGTATGAATGGATATATGATTCGGAGAGGAAGATAGTAGATCCATAATGCCAGTTCTTTATCAACGTACTAATCGAAAAGTTCAGGAAGAAGATCTTGATTTTTCTGAATTGGAGAAGAGCATTATTAATACATGGGGGCCACATATAGAGTGGTTATTTTCGATAGGACAGGTAGCAGGTTGGACAGGTAGAAATAGAAGAGCAGTTAGACGAGCATTTACGCAATTAATAAAGAAACAATTAGTGAGAGAATATGCAGGAGGTAGAAATGGGCTGGGTTAATTATGTCATAATTCCGCAGTTGAAAATGATAGTGACGGTTCCACGTGAAGTTTCTAACGATACTACTTTTCTTAAAAATGTACTTGTAGGAAAAGGTTGTGGGGTTACTTCTGAAGAGGAAGACGACACACTCTATAATATTTGTGAAAAGTCATGTTCTGAAGTAACCCTTTTAGATTTACAGTATATGACAAAAGCTATAGAGAATTTACTTGGGTTGCGTCAAGTAAGTTGCGATGAGTTTTTGCTTTTTTGGTTAGATCTACGAGGAATAGAATATAAGGTAGTATCAGAATATGCATTTAATGAAGATAAAGAACAACAGGAGCTTGTAAAGGACTATACTCAGATTACGACGTGGGCTGGTGAATCAGATGAAGATGATTATGTATTAGGTTGGAATTAAATGCATGCCTTGTCCGAGATGCAAAGGCGTACTACTTCAGGAGGACGGTGTTGTTTTTTGTTCTATATGTGCTCGTGCATTGAATTACCTTGAAATTCAGAATTGTGTTGGTGAAACAATTACTGATATTGGATTGCAGAGGGGACGCCCCTTAAAATTAAGAAGAAGGAAGTTGAAGAGACGAAAGCATGGATGGAATAAGAAGTTTATTATACGAAATCGGAAGATACGTAAAACACCCTGTTTGTTTATTTGGCCACGAAGATCTCAGTCCATATGAGATTGGTACGGATGGCGAGATTATAGATTATTATTGTGGACGGTGCCAAAAGAAAATAAAGAGTGTTTCTGTAGAAGGGAACGTTGATTTTTTGCGGTTGAAGAAGATATCGGAAGAAGAAGGATGGGATATGCCGGATAGTGTAGAAGAAAATTAGACCATGACTTCATAGGTAAAGGGGGAAGAATGATACTTTCCCAAAAAGAAAGAACTGAGATGAGTGCCACGATTGACGACATCGAAAGACAAGCTAAGATGATAGAAAAAGGTGAGAATCAAGGGACTTTACGTATTAGGGATATCATTATTTTATGTCGAGAGTTGAAGTTAAGGTTGTGGCATAGTATTTTGCTTTAAGAGGAAGGATAGGATATGTCAGATGACAAATAGTTGAAAGAAAAATAGAATAATTAGTAGGAAATAAATGCCTAGAAAAGCCATACAAAAAATAGCCGATTTACAGATAAAGTCCCAGGTGGATCTTTTACGTTATGAAGAACATGTTAGACGTAAAGTAACCAAACTTTTAAACGAAGCACGTGATAGTATCATAGCTGAGACGGTGAGCAAAGATCCCACTGCTATTACGAGATCTGCCTACCGTACAAAGAGACTTCAGAATCTACAGAAGTCGATTGACGGAATCCTTAACAAATCTTATGGACAAATCAAACGACTAACTAATACAGAATTAAAAAAGTTGGCAGTCTTTACCGGGAGAGAGACTGTCACAAACCTGAATAAAGCGATCGGTGCCGAAATAGCCAATGTTACTTTGACTCAAGAGGGTTTACGTTCTATTGTTGATAATACTATGATTGATGGCCAAGTGATTGGTAAGTGGTGGGATGAGCAAAAGGCGGGTGTAAAGAAACGTTTGGGTAAGCAAATGGCTGATGCTACGCAAGCTGTACAGTTAGGTCTTGCCAGAGGAGAAGGAGTAAATGAATTAGTTAGGCGTATACGAGGTACTAAACTAACGCCAGGGGTTATGTCTCTTTCAAAACATCATGCTGAAGCATTGGTTAGGACTTCCGTTATGCAGGTGGCAAGTGAGACTCGCATGACGATGTATGAAGCTAATAAGGATTTAATAAATGGATATCAGGCAGTAGCTACGCTTGACAAACGCACGACCCAATTTTGCAAATCGATTGATTCTAAAAGATGGGAAGAAGATGGTAGGCGTCGCCGGGGAAAAGTTACTAATAATGATATTGAAGAGTTCAAATCAGATACAGATCTTGGAGCTGTAGGAAATGCAAGAACAAGAAGGATGATTGATGGATGTTTTTGAGGAAGGAATAATAAGTGGCATTAAGAATAAGACAAGGCCGACGTAAATCAGGAAGAAGACGCCAATATGGAACACCAGTTCCTGGTGCTAGACCGATAGAGGAAAAGGCAGATTGTACTCCATGCAAGCAAAAGAGACGTAGAAGGGGATAGAAGGTTTTGAAAATGAGATGGGAAGGATTTTCAAAAGTAAAATGCAGTTGCGGGCATTATCCTAAAGACCACTTCGCACGTGAAGGATATTGCAATAGATGTGCATGTACTTGGTACTTCCCTAACGACGCTTATGAGTTACGACGCAGAACTATTAAATTACAGGATGTTGTTAGAGAACATTAAATGCCAAAGATAATTTATATAAATGATTATATAACAAAACGTGAACAAGAACGTATATCAGAACCATTGGGTATGCTTCGATGTACCAACACCGAAAAACTTTACAGATGCTACATTTTCGAAGATGAAGAAAAAACCACGTATAAATTAATGAGTAAAATTACCCGCCATGGTGCTATCTTTTACGTTTTATATGATCAGTGGGACGACGAAGATGGCGAGCGATGGAAGTATTATGTTGATGCTGATATTGTTTATTCTAAAAGGACATTTAGTAAGAGAATTGCTGATATGAGAAAAAGATTCGGTTTAAAACTTGTGGGCAGAGTCAATTTATAATAGAGTATATACAAAGGTTCATCCTATGATGAAAGATGTAGAGATTGGTAAAGGCACAACAATTTGGAATCGAGAGTTATGCTGTATTTATAAATGTAAAATTGGGAAGGATTGTAGTGTGGGATCTTTTGTTGAGATTGGATCTGAAGTAGTGATAGGAGATAGATGTAATATCCAATCCCAATGTTTTATTCCCCAAGGAGTGTTAATTGGAAACGACGTTTTTATTGGACCAGGGGTTGTCTTCTTGAATGATAAATATCCGCCATCGCATGGGGAATGGAAAAAGATGCAAAAGACAATTGTAGAAGATGGTTGCGTGATAGGAGGAAGGGCTGTAATTTTGCCTGGGATACACCTTGGAAGAGGTTGTGTTATTGGTGCGGGGAGTGTTGTGACGCGGAATGTTCAAGCAGGTACTACTGTAGTGGGCGTTCCTAATCGGGAGATATAGATTATGCGCAAGCCGAACTTCGTTCTGATAGGAGCGGCAGGTTTTGTTGCTCCTCGACATATGAAAGCCATTAAGGATGTAGGAGGGAATTTAATGGCGGCGTTAGATCCTCATGATAATGTGGGGGTGTTGGATTCATATTTTCCTAATTGTTCGTTCTTTACAGAGTTTGAAAGATTTGATCGTTTCTGTACTAAACGGTGTACATCAGAACAAACTAAAATTGACTGGGTCGTTATATGTTCACCTAACTATTTACATGATGCTCATTGTAGGTTTGGGTTACGTCTTGGAGCAGATGTAATTTGTGAGAAGCCATTAGTTCTTAAAGAGAAGAATTTAGATGGTCTTAGAAAGATAGAAGAGAGCACCGGCAAGCGAGTTTTTACGATATCACAGTTAAGATTGATAAAACCGCTTCCGGTTCATCCGGCTTGTGATGATGTTATTATTACAAAATGTCTTATGTCATATATTACTCCCAGAGGATTATGGTACGATTACAGTTGGAAGGGAAATGAAGAAAAGTCCGGGGGATTGTTGATGAATATAGGCGTTCATTTGTTCGATTATTTAGTATATTCATTTGGTAAACCCGTCTATCATTGTATAGATCGGGGTAGTCAGTATCCTTGGATGGTTAAAGGGTTTGTTGTGTTTAAGCAGCAAGACACCAAAGTAAATTTTTACCTTTCCTTGAGAGGCACTGAGACATACCGAGCAATTAGCGTGCCTGGTATTGGGGTGTTTACGTTTCCAAATATTACTGATTTGCATACACTTAGCTATAAAAGGATAATAAAAGGTGATGGTTTAGGAATTGAAGATATACGAGAAACTATTAGACTATGTGCAAGTATGAGGAAGGACTTTAGTAAGAGGTAAGGATATGAAGTTTACCGTATTTATTGCAAATGAAGAAAAACCTAAATTGAATAGACGGCATAGGACGTAATGATGATAAATAAAGTAGCAAAAATACATGTGGCGGAGAAAGCTTCGGCATCAGAAATTCGTAAGACGTTAAAGATTAGTGACGCTTCTCAGAAAGCTGCTAAATTTATTGTTCTAAAGAGTCTGAAAGCTTTGACAAAGAAGGTAAGTGATGGCTAATAAAACTTGTCTAAGAAAAGCGCAGAATCAACTTGAGAAACATCAGATGGGTTTTGATGGTGAGCATATTGCTGAAGCAACCCTTAAGAAAATGGGATACAAAGATATAACTCTTACAAGGCATAAACATAATTTTGATTTGCTAACAAGTAGAGATGCGTTTGAAGTAAAAACTGTTGGTATAGATGCTATTCATCAGATGTCCGTTAAGGCTGCACAGAAACTTAAGAAGTTGACGTGGGCAAAAAAGAATGGTAAGCGGGCTAAGTCTATGTTGATTGTTGTGGATGGTGAAGCTTCTGTTTATATGAAGAGTGGTGTCGGAAAGTTTCGTCCTAAAGGAATGAAGAAGGTTGGTACGTATAAGAATTGGCAAAAGAGCGTAGGGCGTGGTAGGACTGAGAGGTTGGTGGAAGGGAAGGCTAAAATTAGATCGTTAAAAGAGGCGGAAAAGTGGGCAACGCAGAACAGGATTAAGTTTTCTAAAGGTCATTTTACAAGAGAATCTTGGGATACGATTGAAAAAGAGTTGCGGGGAGTAGACTACAAGACACTAACTATTACTAAGGATAAATACTTTGTGGGGGATATTCAAGCTCTCGCCTCTTATGGAGACGGCCACTACACCTTGAATGGGGATGTGTTAAAGGGGAGTCTATCTAAATTTAGGAGTTACACGAAAAGGGAGGCAGTGGAACGGTTTAGTGCTAAAGGCGTGGATGTGTCTCCAATGAAATATTTGTTGAGGCATGAGGAGGGGCATAACATTTTCAAATCTGACGCTATGGGACTTAGGTATTTGGATAAGAAATATGAGCGTGCAGTGTTCGACTTTTTTGCAGAGAATGGTGGTACGCCAGGTGTGAAAAAGATTTTGGGGGGATACTCGGCTAGAAGTATGACAGATGTCTTGCCAGAAGCATACGCTTCCTATTCTGTCATGGGAGAAAGGGCAGGGGAGGAAGTTGTGAAACTGCTCAAAACTGTGGGGTGGTTAAGATGACACCGCTAGTTCAATGTATTTTTTGTAAGCATCTTAAGTTATGGGCTGTTTGTGCGGCTTTTAAAGAAGGTATTCCTATAGATATTTTAAAAGGTAGATTCGATCACACCAAGCCTTTTCCTAAACAAGATAATAATATTGTTTTTAAAAAGAAAAAGGAAAAGAAATAATGGGTATAGACTTCTATATTGAAGATGAACAGATACGTCTTACTTCCGCTTATTTTTTCAATGAATTCCTTAACTGGACAGCAGAACAAGGTGAATATCCGCAGATATTGGATCATTCGCCGATACATGGATCGTATTCACCAAGTGTGGTTGTATCACCGGGTTTGTATAGTGGAAGTATCCAAGCTTTGCAAAGAGAACTAAGGAATTTGTTATTGAAAAACCCACCTGACTATGCACGTTATGTAATAGAACAAATGTTGTTGGGATGTAATTTGGCGTTAAAAAAGAAAGTGAAGATTACGATGGATGATGGTGCCTGGGATGAAAGGGATGAAAGGGATGAAAAATGAAAAACAGAATAAATAGAATACTAAAAATTATAATATCAAAAGTACGAAGAGAAATTGATAGAGCAAAAGAAGCGATATTGAGAATAGAGCACATTTATTAAGGAGACATAAAAATTGCTTAGACCTGTTGGACATAAAATGCGTTGGCCTGGGAATCCACCCTGGCATTTTTCCTGAAGAAGTACTGTAATCCCCATACTGAAAAGTATGGGTGATCTGGCGGGTCCAGGTTCTCAACTTTCACCGGCTAAGATACGTAAGCTGGAGAAAATGTCAGATGCTAAAAGAGCCGCAATGACGTATGACGAAGGTCTTATTGGGATTGGAAAGCCTGTCAGTGCACGAATGACATATAATGACTGGCTTAAAACGCAATCAAAGGTTGTTCAAACAGACGCACTTGGCCCAAAGCGATACAAGCTTTGGAAAGATAATAAACTTTCTATGTCTGATATGGTTAGTCAGGCTGGGAGACCTTTATCAGTAAAAGATTTGGAAGATCGATATGGTGATATAGCTGAAGTAGTAGCAGCCGCGCCCGTTCGTCCGTCCCCATTGTCAAGTAGCCCAATTCGTGGAACGAAAGAATTTGATGGTGGTGTTAGTATTGTAAATATGGTAGATCTTGGAATGGTAAAAGGGCAAAAACTACAAGGAGTTTTTAAACCCACCCACGGCGAAAACTGGACGATAATGAATTCAATTACTAACAAAAGTTTTCGTTTGGGGGATCGAGAGGTTATGGCATATGAAATAGACAAGACATTAGGATTTAATATGGTCCCAGAAACTGTTATCCGAACGGTAGGAAACAAGAGAGGATCGTTACAACGTTTTGTCGATGATGCTGTTCAGGAAGATTTTTGGGAAGGTCGTAATCTCCGTCCTCCTGAGAGATACAGGATCGGCGTATTTGATTATATTACAGGGAGTGCTGATAGACAGAAGCATAATTATTTACGTATGAAGAAGACAGGTGCCCCTATGTTGATTGATAATGGATACGCTTTTCCTAAACCCCGTAAGAAGTATTTCAATGGATTATCAGAGTTTAATTGTGAGCCATTAGATGGGATTTACGAGAATTTAGATAAAGCATTAACCGCTACAGAGAAAGCAGCGTTGATTAGAAGGATTAAAAAAATAGACGTTAATGATTTGCAGAAACGTTTTCATTTAAGCAACGAAGAGGCCACAGCATTACGGTATCGTATTAACAATATTGCTGAGAAGATAAAGGAGAATGGGGTAAATGATTTCTTTATGACGTACAAAAACCGGACAACTGTAGAAGGATTTGCTGAGGGTGTAGAAGCCATAGAAGCAATGGCTGCGGAGGCGGCACGTTATGAAAACATAGGTGGTTTATATATGAGAGGTAAAGGTTTAATAACGAAGGGGGACGACTTAAGAGATTATAGAAATTTGAGGATAAAAGGTCTTACACCTGCTACTAATTCTCCAGCAAAGATTGCTTTCGACGGACTTACTGAACGTCAACAAAGAAAACTCCTTGAAGGAGTAAAGGGATGGACGAAAGATGTAGACAACATTGGTGGGTTATACATAAAAAGATCTGCAAAATTACAAGCACAGGCCCCGATCCTTAAAGAATATCGAGATGCTATTATTAAAGGGCAGGCCCCAAGTCCTGCGGCAGTTAATGTATTTAATGAGCTATCAGGAAGGCAACAGAAAAAACTTCTCCTGGGCGTAAAGAAAGCCGAGGATGTTATAACGAAAGCGAAGGAGGTTGTTACAAAAGCCAAAGAAGTTACAGTAGGAGTTAGCGAGGAAGTTGGGGGGAAATTGGTGTGGGTAAGAGTTAGTACACGTGAGGAGACACGAAAAGCATTTGAAAAGCTTGGTTGGGGTCGTGTCGATCTTAGTAATATGCCATCTGATCGTAGTGCAATGGAAGCAATAAATAGAGCAGGGGAAACCATGACCGATTTGTTTAATAGATTTCCAGAGTTACGAAAGGGTGTTGGGTTGGGCGATGAGCTTTCTAAAGGTTGGAACTTTGAACTTATGCCAAAAGCATCTTTTTTGTCAGACGCTGGTAATGATGTACTTGGGACGTACAATCAGGCTGCACATGAATTGCGAATTGCTGCGGGACTAAACAAAAAGGTTGATCGTTTAAGAATAGGTAAGTTAGACTTTATAGCCAGTGATACTAAAGAACGTGTAATTAATTTTGGTGTCGGTGGGGATTTTGCGTCGGTGCTACGACATGAATGGGGACATCATTGGCATAGGAATATTATGAATAGCAGGCAGAGTATGATGTGGAGGGAAATTTTTAGTGAGTCGGGCGGATTGGATTGGTTCAAACATAATATTTCGATATATTCCGGAAAAGATCTTGGTGAGGCATTTGCTGAATGTTTTAGTGCGTATACTTCACCCTTGTACGGTATAAAATATAGATTGCCAAGGACGTTGGAGGAATTTTTTGAGAAGTATGTGGGAAAAGTATAAAGGTTAGTGTAAATTTTGAAGGAGATCGGGAGCTTATTAGTCATAGTTTGTAGTACATAATTAGGAAAGAAAATGAAATAGGAGGATTTTAAATGTTAGCAGAACCAAATTGTAATAAAAGAAGATGTAGACATTTTATTGAGGAAGGAGGTATTATGAGTGATAGTCCTGGAGATGAAATAACGGAAAGACCTTTCTGTCCTGCCTTCCCCAAAGGTATTCCGCGAGAGATATCCTATGGCTCGAACAAACATTTAAAAGTACGACCAGATCAGAAAGGTATTCTTGTTTATGAGAGGATAAAAGTATAATGGATTACGTAGAAATATACAGTTTTATAACTGGGAAACAGGAAACAGTTGGTTACATCGAATTAGAAGATAATGTGATTACGTTCAGAGAGCTGCCGACTAAGTTTGTGGATCGAATTCGGGAAGACGGTATCAAAGGAGACGATGCCGAAGTATTTTTCCCGGAAGATGGAATTAGATTTTTAGAGGCCCTTCGTTATCGTTTCAGTGGGAGCATGTTGAGAGCTTCTGAAGTAAAATCTGGATAGGGAAATGTTTGGGCGTTTTCTGTGTGAACCAAAAGGTCTGAGAAGCTCAGAAAGTAAGAGTGTGCGAAAAATATCCGATCATTTTAGATAACTTTATAACTGGAAAAAGGAAATAAATATAAAAAGTTCATAATCCTCTTTACTTTCTTGTCCAGATAACATATAATCATTGGTAATGGTTCGTTGTCAATGAATGGACTGTGCCGGGAACCTTTTAAATACCGGAGGTATTTATGGCATTACAAAAGATTTTAGATTCAATTGACGAACTTTCAGAGGAAGTTCAAAAGTTATACCTTGAGAAGGATGGTAAGTTTCATCTTGATTTGGAAGGTGGAGAGGATGAGGATGTTGTAGCGGCGAAGAAGAAGATTGACGAGTTTCGCAAGAACAATATCGCTCTCCTAAAAACACAAGAAGATCTTAGAGAGAAACTGGAAAAGTTTAAGGATTTAGATCCAGTTAAGTACAAAGAGGCTCTTGAGAAACTTCAGAAGGTTGATGATCAGAAAATGTATGAGGACGGTGATATTGAAGAACTCGTACAGAAGAAAACAGAAAGAATGAAGAGAGATTATGAGGGTCAGATAAAAGCCGTCACTGATTCACAAGAAAAGTTACAAGGGGATCACGGTAAATTACAGAATCAGTTTTCAAGGGTGGTTCTTGATAATCAGATCCAACTTGAAATTTCAAGATTGACGAAACCACGGGAAAAGGCAATGGAAGATATCATTGCTCGTGGAAGACGTGTGTTTACAGTTGATGAAGATGGTCATCCTATTGCAAGGGATCCGAAAACCGGAGACCAACTTTATAGCAAAGATGGCACAAGTAAGCTTACGATAGCAGAGTGGGCGGAGAATCTGCCGGCAGAAGTGCCTTATTTCTTTGAACCATCGAGTGGTACGGGAGCCCTTGGCGGTAAAGGAGAGGGTGATGGCAGAGTCAAAGAGCTTTCGGGGAAAGCACTTGGAGGGCTGCCTCCGACAGAAAGACTAAAAGTTATTCATAGAAAGTCTGGTAAAACTTCTGCCAAATAATAACTTCGTCGACTTTTAGTTTGTATTAGTTTTTTCACAGCGGTGCTGGGAATGAGATCCCGGTGGGGTCAATATTTTTATAAATATTAATCTTGCCGGGATTTTTTTATGTTCTGGCAACAAAGAAGAATGGAGGTTTATTATGGCGTTAACACTCGTAGAATCTTCCAAAATTGCTCTTGGAAGGGATCAGGTTCATAAGGCTACTATAATGGAGCTTTATGCAAGAGGATCGGATGTTCTTGCGCACCTGCCTTTTGAGAACATTACAGGAAGTTCATTAGCATTTAATAGGGAGCAAACTCTACCGGCCGCTGGTTTTAGGGCTGTGAATGCGGCATTTGCTGAGGGTGCTGGCACAACTGCACGGATAGTTGAGAGTCTTGCGATTGCTGGTGGGGATCTTGACGTTGACAAGTTCATCGTTGATACTATGGGTCCAGATCAGAGAGCTACTCAGGAAGCAATGAAGGTGAAAGCGTTGTCTCTTTCAATGGCTAATACCATTATTAAGGGTGATGTTGTAGCTGTACCACAGGGTTTTGACGGATTACAGGTTAGATGTACGGGTACCCAGTTAATTTCGGCTAGTACAAGTGGGGCCACCGCATTGTCATTAACCATTTTGGATCAAATAATTGATCAGGTCGATGAGCCTACTCATCTTATCATGAACAAGACTATGAGACGGAGATTGTCTTCTGCTGCTCGATTGGCCGCTGTTGGTGGTTATATTACGTATGCACTGGATGCTTTCGGTCGAAGGGTTACGTTTTATAATGATCTGCCAATTTTGGTTGCTGACAGAAATAACTTGAATGGCCAAATTATTCCTTTTACAGAGACTAATCTGACTGGTGGTGCTACAAGTTGTTCCATCTACTGTGTATCCTTTGCAGAAAATGGTGTGTTGGGTCTTCAGTCTACAGAGATGGATGTAAGGGATCTTGGTGAGCAGGATGCGACTCCGGTCTTTCGGACAAGGATTGAGTGGTACATTACTTTAGGTATTCTTAGAGAAAGATCAGCTGCTCGACTGTGGAGTATTGGTGATAGGGCCGTTGTGGTATAAGTCAACATTTTAATTTTTGGAGGATTTGGCGATGTTAGATAATAGAACAAAATTACAGGATATTTTATGTGTTCTCCAAGATGCGAATGCTGGAACTTTTGCCACTGGCCATACTGGTCTTGCGGTTCCCCCGGGGTCTGTCGCTGGTACTGCTGCTACTATCGGAATGATAAACGGTGTCTTAACGGCTATTTTTGATAGTGGGGGTGGATTTACTGAGGGCAAACTCGTGATTACTATTGATGCAACCGGTAATCAAGTAGCAGGCGGTGAAGTATTTACTGCGGCTGATGCTCAAATGGCAGCTTTTATTCTTCAAGGTTCGACTGCTATAGGGTTTGCGACACATGTGGATTTAGATATGATGTTTTGGGGGATTCCTGTAGGAAATCGAGCCCATCGTGCTACCCCTACGGCGACTCTATTTTATATGCCGTTGCTTTTCCCTGCGAATCATGCGACACCGGATTTCTTTGCAACTCGATATATTAGGGGCTGGAATAATTCTTATGGAGATAAGCTCTACCAGTATTTGCGGATCGCTACGACTTACGTAGGGACTTGGGCTACGGGGATAAGCTATACGGCTTTTCTAACTAAGTAAGAATAATATAATGTCAAAGACAACTTTGGCAGATAGGAGGTTTTATCATGTTAGATAATAGAACAAAATTACAGGATGCATTGAGTATTCTTAATGATTCCAACTTTGCCACAATTGGTGGTGCACTTGCGGCTTGGGCGTCGACTGGTAGTCATGGGATAGCTACTACAGCAGCCACAGCAGTTTGGTTTGATACTGGTGGCGGGTTTACGGAAGGTAAACTTGTAATCGACATACGTCGGCCTAGTAATATAGTTGCGGGTGTTGGTGAAAATATAGTCCCCGCCGATAATCAGAAGGCACGTTTTATACTTCAGGGATCTACCGTTACTGCATTTACGACATCTCAAGAACTTGCTAGTATGTTTTGGGGATGGAATGACCTTAATGCAGGTGGTACGGTTGGGTTGTTTGGTCTTGGTCAAGCATCTCCTGACTTTGGCGCTAATACGCGATACATAATCCCATGGAACAATCAGTACGGTGCTAAGATTTATCGGTATTTGAGGATGTGGATTCAGTACCGAGGAACATGGGCTACTGGATTAGCCTATGATGCTTTCCTAACCAAATAACAGGAGAACAAATGTATGAAAACCGGGAAAAAGAAAAGGAAGAAAACAAAGCTGGAAGAGGTAGGGACAGAAATTCCCTACCTCTCGGCTTGTCTTATGGTTAAGGATGAGGAAGTTAATTTACCAAGATGTTTGACGTCCATTAAAGATTTTGTGGATGAGATTATTGTCGTTGATACTGGAAGTACAGATAAAACTGTAGAAATTGCTGAGTCTTTTGGGGCAAAGATTTATCATCATCCTTGGGAAGATGATTTTTCCAAGCACCGTAACTTGACTGTTAGTTATGCTACGGGTGAGTTGATTTTTGTTATAGACGCCGATGAAGAATTAGTTCTGGAAAAAGATGTTTCTTCTATTCGGAAAAGTCTAAAGAAAGATATTGCGAAATATCCGGCAGGTGCTGTACTTATAAAAGACATTCAGAAAAACGAAGTTGCGATGCAGTTTACAAGTGCGCGACTTTTTAAGAACGGAAAAGTTACATACTATGGTATTGTCCATAACCAACCTACTATTAGCGGACATGCTATATATATTCCCTATATGCATATCAGACATTATGGATATGATTTTCCTACCCCAGAAGCCAAGGCAAAGAAATTCACCAGAACTGTTTCCCTTTTAAACAAGCGTCTTGAGGAATGTCCTTCCGATTATAATACCTACTTCTATTTATGTCAGATGTATGCCGATGCGCAGGATAGTCAAAAATGCGTTAGTTACGGAGAGAAATATTTAGAGCATAGAAAAGATTTGGAAGGTGGCGGGAATTTTAACAAGTCTATCTTTTTTACAGTAATACATAACTACATGAAAATCGGAGACACGCTCAAGTCAAAAGAATGGTTAGATATGGCATGGGAAGCGTTGCCGATGGATTTAGATATATCATTGGTATATACTGAATATGGTGTTTGGATAAATGATCCAGAGAAAACAGTTATGGGAGCAAAACGATTTATACAGGCATATCAAAAGAGTGAGTCTGAACCGGGTATGCGGGAAAATCGTTTTGTGTATAGTCAAAAACCTGAGGCATTAGCATATTGTGTATTTTATTTATGTACAACTCAATTAAAGGAAGGGTCGATGGCATTGCAATTACTTGGTAATGTTTTGAAAGAAACACCAGAACCTTTCCGTAAGGGGATAATGGAAGAATTAGATAAAGAATTAAAATCTGCTAATCTTCCAATTCATTTACAACAGTCGGGGACTGTTGGGTCATCGAAGCAATCAACTGGTCTACCTATAGTTGGTTCGCCGGGAGATCCAACGGATATTTTACAAGCAAGTATGAACACTATAATGGGAGGTAGATCATGACAAAAGTTTATCATGCGAGTGGGGCTGAAATAGAAATGGAACATAGTATTGATGTACGACAGGCTCTTGCGAGAGACGATTTTTTTGAAAAGCCACCAACAGAGGAAGATATTGGGACGAAAAAGGAAGAAGTAAAGAAACTGAAGGTGGTCAAAAAGATTTCTGTAACGGAGAAAGGTGGGAAAAAGAATTTAATTAGGCGGAGGAAAACCAAATGATAACAGTCTATGATGAGTCTGGTACTCCGTATGAAATGCAGGAGGTAGACGCTCGATTGGCTGTTCGGAAACAAGGTGGGACAGCACGTTTTTTTCTTACGCCGCCACTTCAGGAAAGTGTGTCTGTAGAAGAACTACGTCAATTGGTTAAAAATACACAAGAGATGGCAAGCATGTTAACAAAATACCAAGCCCAAATTTCTTTTACGACATCGAAGTTACAAGTATCGATTGTTGCGATAGAGAAAGAACTGGTAGATTTACGAAAGAGGACTGAAGTCGGTGTAAATGTTCCGGTAAGACATGTTGAAATTAAAGAAGCGGAACTTGCCGAAATAAAAGAGAAGTTGGAAATAGTTCGAACCTATAAGCAGGAGGATGACAATGACTGAAATGAGAACAGTATATGATAAATATGGAAAGGCATATGAGATGCAGGCAGTTGATGCGATCAATGGTCCATTTCTTATGGCACCTCCAAAGAATCCCGTTATAAGAAAAGATGGTGTGGATATTGTACCTGATGTGTTAGAAGAGGTTGTGGAAGAAGAAGTTCTTGTGGAAGAAGAAGCAGAGGAATTTTTTCATGAAATTCCTAACGAGATAGACGTGGCAAGTGACGTCGAGGATGATGATTAGTTGATGGGGTATATAAATTAAGGAAGGGGGATAGATAATGGGATTACGACATACTATTATTATTTCTATTGATTCCCCGGGAAAGTCGATAGTTAGAACGTTTGAGCATGGAACATTTTACACAACATCGATTGCTACTTTGGCTTCTGGTTATACTTATGCTACGTTTAGTGAAGAAGTAGATGTTCGGGATTGTGATTCTGTGACCTTACAAGGATTTTGTACTTGTGCGTCAAGTGCTACTGGTACAACGGACTTTGAGATTTTTGCAGGTGTTAACAGTATATGGGATAATATAGTAAACCCTTTTATTACTTTTAGTATAATACAGCCTGGAACTGGCATTGGTGGTACTGGTGGTACTCCTGCGGCGAGGACTTTGTTATTTGATGTTAGTGGTGTAGAATTTTTGAGGGTTGGGTATATTACAAATACCCCTGGTGGTGGTGCAACAAGTCATGCCACAGTAACTCTTGTTAATGTAAACTATAGTAAGAAACCTATAGATAGTTACGCTTAGGTAATGTAAAGAAATGTCTGAGAAAAAAGGATAGGAGAAATGATTCCAAGAGCAACAAAGTTTTTACGTATGCAATCAATGGGGACTTTCTATACAGCAGCGATCGCTACTTTGGCTACAGGTTATACTTATGGCACGATGAGTACCGCAATTGATGTTAGTGATGTGAATAGGATTGCATTGCAAGGGAGTTGTACTTGTGCTTCGAATGCTACGAGCACCACTGATTTTGTTATCATTGCACAAGTGAATGGTTTATGGGATACAATTGGGAACCCATTTTATACTTTATCTGTTATGCAACCTGGTGCTGGAACTGGTGGTACACCAGCAAGATTGACCGAGATCCTTAGTGTAGATGGTATTGAAGCTATAAGAATAGCTTTTATGGAAAATGTTGGTGGTAATGGAGCTACGTCGATGGCGACAATTACAAATGTAAACATAACTTACGCAAGAAGTATTAAAGGAATAAAAATGCATATTAGGCAACTTTTGTCAGCTACGGCGGGAACGGTTACTGGGACTCCGGTGCGTATTGATTGGACACGTAATATAAATGGAGGTGTACCCATTACAATTTCGCATGAAGTAGGTCCCTTGGTGAATGTACGTATAGAAATTCAGGGTGCAATAGCTACACAAGCAGAAGTAGCTCTTGGAACAGCCAACTTTGAAACAATCGAAGGGGGCATATTTACAAAAGAAGGAGCTTATGGAGTGGTCATGGTCTATCCTTATATGAGAGCGGTTATAACACGTCATACTAGAGGAACTGTTTCGATTAGGTTAGCTGAGTCCGTTGGTTTAATGCCTATAACTCCGCATGACTAGTAATTGCCGGAGGTGAAGTTATGACACAAAGAGAAATAAAGAAAATAGTAGTTGTGGTTTTGAAGAAGAATAGAGGAAGACGAAAGGGGTAAGACAATGAATGGGATGAAGAATAAGACCATTTTAGTTGTTACTATTTCGGTTGTCACTGCTTTATTGACATTATGGTTTACATCATTTGAAGCTCGATTGGGGAGTAAAGTTGATGAAAAGACTTTTGATGTTGCTATTAGGGGATTACAAAAGCAGAGTGAACGAATAGAAAGTCATATTTGGGATATAATGCAAAGCCAGGGAATTCGACCATCGATTCCTGTTCCCGATGAAATAAAAAACAATCATAAAATGGGAGGTGTGTAATGAAAAAGGAGAAAACAAGTTTTTATGAACGATTAATATTGAATTGGAAGACTACTACGGCGGCTATTGTTCCAGCAGTTATTGCTATAGGAGTTTGGGCAGGTACTGAAATAGATCCACAAATGATTCAAGTCGTACTTGGTGGAATCTGGGCAGTGGTTTTGCTTTTTGCTAAAGATTAATAAAAAAGATTTTGTAAACATTTCCGGGATACATTATGAGTGATTTATTATCTGTTGTAATACCTGCACGAAATGAGCCTTATCTTCAGAAGACTATTGATAGTCTTTTGATTGCTGCTGAGTGTAAAATTGAGGTCGTAGCCATCCTTGATGGCTATTGGCCTGACCCACCTATACAGGACAACCCTTTTGTTAAACAAATTCATTTTTCAGAATCTAAAGGGATGCGGGCGGCGATTAATGCTGGAGCACGTGTGGCTCAAGGTAAGTATTTAATGAAGTGCGATGCCCATTGTTTGTTTGATAAGGGCTTTGATGTAAAACTAGCTCAGGATTGTAGATCTGATTGGACTATAGTGCCTCGTAGATATAGACTTAATGTAGAAAGGTGGGAACCTATATTAGATAAACCATATGATTTTCAATATATTCGAAAGAGCGATCTTAAGGGCAAGGACTGGCCAGAGTATGGTGAGAGGGCGTTGGAAGGACAATATATATTTGACTTATTGACATCGCAAGGTTCTTGCTGGTTTATGTATAAGGATAGGTTTTGGGAATTAGGAGGGCTAGACGAAGTTAATTATGGATCTATGGGTAAAGAAGCTCAAGAGATCTGTTTGAAGTCGTGGCTTTCTGATGGACGTTATGCATTGAATCGTAATGTATGGTATGCTCATTGGGCTAAAGACACAGGATTGTACAAAGACGTTAAAGAAGAGAAACGTAAATCAGCAGAGTTTGCTTTAGATTATTGGACTAGTAATAAATGGCCTGTGCAGAAACATAATTTGGATTGGCTCATTGGTAGATTTGCTCCAGTTCCTACTTGGGATAATGTAAAAGAGGAGAAAGAAATGGTTATGGGGGAGAATACAGAACAACATCTTAAAGCGGTTATTGCGGCTAAGTCAATAAGGGTTATTAAGAAAAAAGGACTTAACAGGGCAGGTTTGTACCGATATTTTGCATCATTGGGTTTTAAGACAGGGGCGGAAATTGGTGTTCAGCGTGGACGAAATGCATGGGTAATGTTAGAAAATATTCCTAACCTAAAATTGTATTTGATTGATCCGTACAAGGATAACAAAGATACTCAGAGGCAATGGGGGGATAAGCTTCATACAAAGGCATGTAAGATAGCCCATAATAGATTGGATGGAAGAAACGTTGTGTTTATTGAAAAATCTAGTATCGAGGCTTCGGTATTGATACCGGATGGTTCTTTAGATTTTGTTCATATCGACGGCGATCATTCATATAATTATGTAACGATGGATACTCAAATATGGTCGCGTAAAGTTAGGAAGGGTGGGGTAGTTAGTGGTCACGATTACCATTTTGTGAAGTCAAGAAAGTTTAAGGTAACAGGGGCTATAAATGATTTTGCATCGGCTAATGGATTGACTATATTTATTACTGATGAGGAAGCGAAGGAACTGCCTGGAGATGGATATGCTTCTTGGTTTTGGGTGAAAGAATGAGTAGGTTTTCAAGGATTTCGGAACATGTCATAAGACAATATCGAAAACATATTGTACGACAGGTTCCTATTCTTGATATAGATAATGAATTTATGTTTTTTGGGAATAGAAAAGTTTGTCTTTATTCAGTATCTAGGTATTTACTGAAAGACAGAGTTATTCTTAGAAGAGATAATAAGAAATTATGGTCAGAGAGGCTAAAATGTACCGACGTTGGGAATATATTTAAATTCACTATAGTACGTAATCCTTGGGATAGAGTGGTGTCGGTTTTTCATGCATTACAGCAGCTA
>SDBU01001404.1_pt1 | contig 34415 bp, 27 predicted proteins | sample 2277071 | NCBI WGS metagenome assembly SDBU01 (sample SAMN10397929, study PRJNA504765) | marine sediment metagenome | isolation source: marine sediment core GS08_GC12, 126 cmbsf | place: Arctic Ocean: Gakkel Ridge, Loki's castle | collected 2008 | reverse complement strand
TTGGAGTTTGTAGGTCTTGAGAAGGGAAGAGTGCAGTTTACCTGGCTATCTGCATCCGAGGGGGAAAAATTCTCTCAGGTGATAAAAGAGGTAACTGAGGATATTAAAGCACTTGGTCCAGCTAAGAGATTTGTGAAACAGGCAAAGTAGTAGCCACAGAGAAACCAAGTTTTTTGAAAAAACTTGGTTTTTGCCTTCGTGAAACTCTGTGACAAGATGGAGTAAGTAAATGCAGAATATAGAGAAACGAATGAAAGAAATTGCGAAAGAACTCCTTGATGAGAATAAGGTTGATTTAATTATTGGTTATGAAGAAGGAACTTTGCCGCTACGCGCAAGACCAGTTTTTATCAGAGAAGCTGCTGATGTGGAGAAACTGGTCTGGAATTCCAGTTGCGAGAATAACCTTTCCAATTACTTAGAGACGGTAAATGAGAAGGTTGGTATTGTTGCCAAAGGTTGTGATGCACGGTCGATTGTTGGATACATTAAAGAAAAACAGATTGACAGAGATAATATCCTAATTCTTGGCATTCCCTGTTCAGGAATGATTGATAGAAAGAAGGTCGAAGAGATTCTGAATGGTAAGGAGTTGCTAGAGGGCATTGAAATCCCCCCTCCCCCCCTTTCCCAAAGGGGGGGTAGGGGGGGATTTATCCTTAGAGGGGAAGGATTTGAAGAGAAGATTGAGATGGATAAACTTCTCCATCAATCCTGTAGGATTTGTAAGCATAGAAATCCGGTTATCTATGATGTCTTGATTGGAGAAGAGATTCAAGAACAGGAAATCGACGAATATTCCGATGTCAACGAGTTTGCATCAAAGTCAGACGATGAGAGGTGGGCTTATTTCAATGATGAAGCTAGTAGATGTATCAGATGCTATGCCTGCCGGAATGTCTGTCCAGCTTGCTATTGTCCGGTGTGTTTCGTTGACCAGAGCTTCCCTAACTGGTTCAGTAAAACTCCTCATCCCTCGGATACCCTAATATTCCATATAGTTCGTACATTGCATACGGCTGGACGCTGTGTTGACTGCGGTGCTTGTAGTCGGGTTTGTCCGATGAATATTGATATGAGACAGCTCGCTAAAAATGTTGAGAAAGATATAAAGGAACTCTACGATTATGAAGTAGGCATGGAAGTGGAAGAACTGCCGCCTTTATCTACTTTCGACCCTGATGACCCGCAAGAGTTTATTAAAAAATAATTAGTTTCTGATCCTTGCAACAGGCACACTATGGAGGCTAGAATTAGGACAATAAGGAGAGAACAATGGCCCAACCATCTTTGGTAACAGACCAAAACATGCCGCATTTCGTGATGATGCTTAACATCCAGTCTATTGGGTTGACTGATGGGCAGTTTTATCAATTCTGCCAAGATAACTCAGACCTTCGATTTGAACTGACGTCTCAAAGGGAATTAGTGATTATGCCACCAACAGGCTCAAAAACTGGTTGGCGCAACAGTAAACTCAATCAACGCATAGCAAACTGGACTGAAAACGACGGCACCGGGCTGTCTTTTGATTCTTCAACCGGCTTTACACTGCCTAACGGCGCAAAGCGTTCTCCTGATGCGGCGTGGGTAAAATATCAACGGTGGGCGGCACTAACTGATGAACAACAAGAAGGTTTTGCTCCACTCTGTCCTGATTTCGTAGTAGAACTTCGTTTGCCAGGGGATAGTCTGTCAACTTTACGGGACAAGATGCTGGAGTACATCGAAAACGGTGCTCAATTAGGATGGTTGGTCGACCCCAGAGACAGGCGTGTGTACATCTACCGCCCAAGACAACCAGTAGAATGTTTGGAAGATCCAGCAACTATCAGTGGGCATCCCGTCCTGCCTGGATTTGTTTTTAATTTGCGTGAGATTTGGTAGTGGATGCTCTTGCTTGCTGAACCAGTTCAATATCGAAGTGTGCGCCGTACTTCAGGAGAAGCCTAACAAAGCGTTACAGTTGACGACGGCAATCTGATAGCTTTTCAGATGTCAGAAACAAATTAGATGAGCGGAGGAAACACATCTATGCACATTGATGATTTCATATGGCTTCCTGACATCTTGGATAAACTGGCTGTGAAGCATCATGTCACCCAAGAAGAAGCTGAGGAAGTATTCTTCAACCGCCCGCGATACCGTTTTGTTGAATTGGGGTATAGACGAGGGGAAGATGTGTACTCAGCCAGTGGACAGACGGACGCTGGACGATACCTGATTGTGTTCTTCATTCACAAACCGAACAATATCGCACTGATTCTGAGTGCGCGAGACATGGATCGAAAGGAGCGAAGAAGAGATGAAAGAAAATAAAGATACACAAGTCACTAGCATCTCAAAGGCACAAACATTAGAGGAAATAGCCGACTTTTGGGATACACATAGTCTGGCTGATTATTGGGATCAGACCCACGAAGTTGAGTTTGAGTTGCGGGTGAAGCGTAGGCGGCGTGTAACGCTCACGCCAGAGGTATATGAAAAGGTTGAAGCGCAAGCGCGTGTACAGGGCGTTTTACCCGAAACATTGGTCAACTTATGGTTAGCCGAACGATTCCAAGAGGTTAAAGCTGTCAACGGATTTCTATAACGGATTAAGCGGATTATAGCGGATTTTTTGAATTGGTCGCGGTGTTATCCCGCTAAAAATACGGTTCGTAGGTTGGTTTGAGGCTTGGGTTGAGTAGGAACGAAGGTGCCGGGTTGAGTAGCCGAAGGCGTATCGAAACCACGTATCGAAACCAACGAAACCCAACGAATAACTAAATACCAAACACTAGGTACTTATTATGAAAAACCGCTTCGCCCCTAACGGGCAGAAAATAGCCGAAAAGGAAGAACTAAATAGATGGTTAGACGACTTGTCCAAGGAGTATGTGGTATACACTCCAATGAAAAAGGATGAATTGGTCTCTTTTGAGCGATATACCCCAGTCCAAGAAGTCCTTTTTGATTTTTCTAACTCTATTAGAACACCAAAGGAGTTCTTTTTCCCTCAGAGTGAGGTCCTGTTCACATTTCAAAGCCCAGATGAAGGTGCTGAACAGCAAAATCAGCTAGCTGAACATCAAATAATCTTCGGTATTCGCCCATGTGATGCCAGAGATTTGCTCTTGCTCGATAAGGTTTTCAAACAGGATGACTTTCAAGACCCCTACTATGCAGAAAGACGAGATAACACTATCCTCATAGGTGTGGGCTGTGAGCACCCTCAAGCTACTTGTTTCTGCACTTCCGTGGGAGGAAGCCCCTTCGATAAAGTCGGTTTGGATATTATTCTGACTAAATTAGATGATAACAAATATTTTCTTGAGAGCCTGACTGAAAAGGGAGAGAACCTAATTGGTGAAGAGGGGCGATTTAAGGATGCAGACGAGAACGAGATACAAGAAGCAGCCAGGGTTAAAAAGGAAGCAGAAGATAGCATTAAATCGAAAGCCTCCATTGAAGGATTGAAGGAAAAACTGGATAATATGTTTGATTCTCCCCTCTGGGATGAAATTCATCAAAAATGTCTTGGTTGCGCTGTCTGCACCTATCTATGTCCCACATGTCACTGTTTCGCCCTCTTAGATGAAAAAGTTGATTTGAAAGGTGAGCGGATTCGAAACTGGGATTCCTGTATGTTCTCTGTATTTACACTTGAAGCATCGGGGCACAATCCAAGAATTTCAAATAAAGAAAGAATGAGACAGAGGATTATGCACAAGTTCAATTATTTTGTCACCAACTTCGGAGAGGTAGCCTGCGTTGGTTGTGGCCGCTGTATCAGAAACTGCCCGGTGAATATGGATATAAGAGAAATAATCGAAATACTTGGTAGTGGGTATCAAGAACAAGAACCAAACGCCGGATAAAAGGAGCAACGAATGAAAAATCCTTATCACCCTAAGCCGGTAACGATACAAAACATTACTATTGAGAACGAAGCTAAGGATATTAAGACTTTTAAGCTGACCTTCTGCAATAAGGAAGATGAAGAGGATTTAAACTTCACCTGTGGTCAATTTGCACTGCTTTCGGTTTTAGGAGCAGGGGAAAGTCCGTTTGGAATTGCTTCCTCACCCTTAGATAAAGGATATATACAGTTCACAGTAAAGCGATATCCTACCGGAATGGTAACTACTGAGTTACATAGTATGGCAGAGGGTGCTCAAATAGGGTTCAGAGGTCCCTACGGAAATTCTTATCCCATCGAAGAGATGGAAGGAAAAAATATTGTTATTGTGGCAGGGGGGTTTGCCTTTACCACTTTAAGGTCTACTATCAGATATATGCTTCATGAGGAGAATAGACCTCGATTTGAAAATATTACTGTAGTCTACGGGTCCCGCAGTCCGGGCGAGCTTATTTATAAATCCGAACTTAAAGAATGGGAAGAGAAAGATGATATTGATATGTACGTCACCGTTGATAAAGGGGATGAAAACTGGAAGGGGCGTGAAGGATTTGTGCCTGCGGTATTGGAGGAAGTAGCACCAAGTTCGGAAAATGCCATTATACTTGTCTGTGGTCCACCAATTATGTTGAGGTTTACCATGCCGCCTATTTTAGACTTAGGGTTTAGTCCAGAAAATATCATTACTTCTTTGGAAAGACGAATGAGTTGTGGAATTGGTAAATGCGGACGGTGTAATGTTGGCAGCAAATATGTTTGTAAAGATGGACCGGTCTTGAGTTACAAACAGATGATGGAACTGCCAGAGAGACTTTTTTAGAATTTTACCGTAATTCCCAAAATTGGCGGGGGCTTCGGAAGGCGGAGGGCGGAAGGAAGAACAAAGAAGTCTTTTACTTTCGACTTCCGATTTCCCACTTCCTCTGGCTTCCTACTTTACTTCCGACTTCCGACTTCCCACTTCCGTTTCCCCTTCCAATTTAATTTGACTTTGGTAAATTAGATTTTCAAAATAAACTTTACATTTGAAACGACTGACTGATGACGCTACTGGTGATTGGTGATTGGTAATTGTACCAGTAACCAGTCCACCAGGTCATTGCGAGGAACGAAGCAAACTCGGTTCACCAGTAACCAGTCACCAGTCACTATCTCAAGACAAGTACACCGTCACACTAATACTGATGAGTAGCCCAAGGCATGTCCTGAGCGTAGCGAAGGATCTCGTAGCCGAAGTCCCAAGACTTCGGGATTGCCAACTGAGAAACTTGTCAATATAAATGTGACAACGTACAAGTACACTGTTGTAAACATAATTTACGTTAATCTACCAAAGTCAAGTTAATTCGTAATTCGTAATTCGTAATTCGTAATTCGTTTTAATTCTCATTGGTGCTTTTTAGAAACGAAAATGATAAATCTGAATCTGAATTTTCACGCGCTTATTCCTGAAGTGGTTTTTACATTTGTATCAATGTTCGTATTGCTTTTTGGAGCGTCTATTAAGAAGCGGGGAAACCGTAAGGCGAAGCCGTCAGTGAATGAAGCTAACAGACTCTTTTTGGGAATTACCCTGGCAACTTTGGTCGTAAATCTTCCGTTGCTCTTGTGGCTATCACGTCAGGGGAAGATAGAGGTACTTAGCTCCGGTGTCCTTGGCAACATCAATTATAAACCTGGTATCTTCGTGGTAGATAGTTATGCACTGTTCTTCAAAGCGCTGTTCACTGTTCTTGGCATCATACTGGTTTTCCTCGTTGCATACTACTTGAAAATTAAAAAATTACAGGCGGGAAAATTCTACTTGGTGCTGCTACTTGCCATACTTGCTGCAATGGCAGTAGTCTCCAGCGCCAGTTTAATCACCATGTTTGTTCTGTTCGTCGTATTGATAAGCATTTCTTACATGCTTATGGCAGGCTTTGCTTTTAAAATGACTGTAGTTCCATTCCATTCCCACCTTGTGGATGTCTATCAAGGAACTCTTACTCCTATTATAGCCGCGGTTTCCAAAGTAGTAGCCTTCGCAATCTTAATTCGTCTTTTGTTCAGTGGGTTGAATGCCGACCTGTTGAGCGGTAAGCAGGCATATTTCCTCTGGGCTTTGGGCGCCTTCTCCCTGATTGGTGGAAGCATCACTCTCTTGGTTCAAACCAATATCCGGCGACTGTTCGCCGCTGCCAGCATCATCCAAGTCGGCTATATGTTAATCGGATTAGGTATAGCGACTAAATCTGGCGCGGACGCTAACGAATACCTAGCGAAAGTGATGTTCTACCTCGTCGCGTATTCCTTTGCCATCATCGGCATATTTGCCGCGCTTTCCGCCTGTCGTCGCGATGGAACGCATCTTGAGAACACCGAAGATTTACGCGGGTTGATACGACGTAGCCCCGCTTTGGCGATAGGAATAACCCTTCTCTGTGCGTCATTCGCAGGAATACCAGGAACAGCGGGATTTATGGGGAAACTCTACGTTCTCAGAATGGTTTCGGGAGGTGGTTTTTCCTGGCAAACTGTTTTTACCCCGCGAATGGTTTATTGGCTGGGGCTGCTTATTATTATTCACATAGAGGCGATAATTTACACTCGCCTCTTGAAGAAGGTATTACTTGGCCGTCCCAGTGAATCTGCCGAGTCTTTGACTTCACCTCGCGCTGTTATCTTTGCTTGCGTCATAATCCTGTTGGTTGCAGGAGTGTTACCCAATACATTACTCGGTTGGGCGAAATTAGCAGTTGGTTCATTATTCTAAATGATTTCCCTATGATTTAGGAGAACAATTGCATGGATTCAAACATCATAAAATCTGCTTGTGCGCGAAGCCATCCCGCAAAGCAGGGCCCGCAGCAGTCAAAGGGCAAAGAGGCAAGAGGGCAAAAAGCACGTTTCACGCAATGGTTTCGATACGGCTTCGCCTACTCAACCCAAGCCGCAACACGCAACACGTTTCACGTTTCACGTTTCACGTTTCACGCTCTATTATCGCTCTTGATAATAATTTTCTCTCTATGGGGATGCAGTGACCCCCGCGACGATATTACCGCACCCTCAGATGAGTTGCCATCTGCAAAAGAACAACTGCTAGAGTATCATCCGTCGAGGTACCTGCTCCGTACGACGGAAATACAATCAGCGCCATTGCTTTCGCAAACAAATCATCCTGACGGATGGCAACAGGCTGACTGCTTAAAGTGTCATCAAACTCCATTAAAGAATACGACGTCCACTGTCTGTACTAATTGTCATGGCAAGAACGGCGTAGATAATCAGGAGAATACTTGTAGCAATTGTCATAAGGTGCAGAGCGAATTTGGCGACCCGGCGAGCGGCAGTCATCAAGCGCACGTTACTAAAACTCCAAGGGATACAAAGTGTATAAAATGTCATCCGGGTGCTCCAGAGAAATCCAAAGTTCACGCCAATGGAATTGACAACGTCCAATTCAGCAACGACGGCAAGTATACTCCGATAGAAGAGGAGAATGGCGTTATAGGCGAGTGTAGCAACATCGTTTGCCATGAAAATAGAGAATGGGGTGGAGACTGTAGTTCATGTCACTACAATCCACCTGACACCGGTTATCACAAAGAACACCTATCCCAAGAAAATCTGTCTTGTCAGGATTGCCATTTAAACAATCAACATGACTCCGACAAAAAATCTGGTAAAATCGAAGTCGGCGGCATAGAATACAATTCCATCACCGGCGATTGTACTTCTGACTGTCACCCAAAAACGCTACAATGGAAATGTACCAGTTGTCATGATTATCCCCCCAAAAGCGGCAATCATACTACAAGTGACCATGTAGGGACAAGTTCCCAACCTGACCTTACATGCGAACAGTGTCACAGCGACCATGCTCATTCTTATAAAGCGGCGACCCGTCCACTGGATTTTGAGGGTGCGGAGGTGCGTTTTGCACAGAGCGGAGACTACAGAGATGATACCAAACTATGCAGCGAAGTTGCTTGCCACGAAGATGACCGTGTATGGGGTTCAAGTTGCGAAGATTGTCACGGAAATCCGCCGGAAACAGGTACACATCCGTTGCACGTACAACAAGAAAATCTCAAGTGTCAGGAATGCCACAGTTTGAACAGGGATAATCATGATTTAGACAAACAATCTGGCTCCATTGAACTGAGTGGTATTGATTATAACCCTATCACAGGAGATTGCACTTCGACATGCCACGAAGAGCAGAAATGGACTTGTACAAGTTGCCACGACTATCCACCCGATAGCGGAAGCCATCTTGCTCACAACGGCGATTGTGGACAATGCCATCAGGGACATCAACACTCTTACAAAGCGGCGGTGCAGCCCAAAGATTTCACTCCAATTCAGGTAAATATTGCTGATGGGGGAAACTTTAATACAAACAGTAAACTTTGCAGTGGAATTGGTTGCCATGAAGACCGCTCATGGGGAGAAAACTGTGCCGAATGCCATCGCAATCCACCTGAAACAGGCACGCATCTTTTGCACGTAAAAAGCCAAAAACTCTCATGTCAAGACTGCCACAAGGATAACGACCATGATAGAAATGTGCAATCAGGTTCCATCGAATTGGGTGGAATTGGGTATAATCCCATCACCGGGGATTGTACTTCAACTTGTCATGAGCAACTCGGTTGGGATTGTTCCGGTTGTCACGGTTATCCGCCCGAAAGTGGCAATCATCTCACTCACGAATCTGATTGTGAACAATGCCATCAGAGGCACCAGCATTCTTACAGGTCGGCGGTAACACCGAAGGATTTCACTTCTATCCAGACTGATTTTGCATTAGGCGGGGATTTTGACCCCAGAAGCGCGGTTTGTAGCAACATCGGCTGTCATTTGGATTCGAGAGTCTGGGGTTCAACATGTGACGAATGCCACGGCAATCCTCCTATGACCGGGACGCATCTTTTGCATGTAGAACAAGAAAAGCTAAAGTGTCAGGATTGTCACAAAGGAAATCAGCATGATTTGGATGATAGGTCAGGCTCTATAGAATTAGGTGGCGTCTCGTATGATGCTCTGAAGGGCGATTGCCGCTCTACCTGTCATGAAGAGAGGAAATGGGGTTGCGTCAGTTGCCATGGTTATCCTCCAAATACCGGAACTCACATATCCCACAATAAACCTTCTGGGAAATTTTTCGACATAGAAGAGACATCGCTAGCGCCAATTCTCTGTGATGAATGCCATCTTGACCATCAGCATTCATACAAAGCGGCTGTCGCGCCGAAGGAATTTTCCCCAATTCAGGTCGAATTTGCACAGGGTGGGATATTCAATTCCTCAAACAGACTTTGCAACAATATAGGGTGTCACGAACCGATGGAATGGGGTGGCAGTTGCGGTGATTGTCATAGTGCGCCCCCCGAAACGGGATTGCACCGAGTACACATAGAATCGCGTCTTAACTGTACGCAGTGTCATAAAGGAAACCAGCATGATTTAGATAAGAATAGCGGAGTTATTGAGATTGGCGATATCGATTATGAGCAATTTACCGGCGGTTGCAAATCTAGTTGCCATACCAAAGAGGAGTCCTGGAATTGCACTTCCTGTCACGGTTATCCACCTGACACTGGTCAACACAAAATTCATACTAACTTGTCACAGTTTGGTTGTCACATTTGCCATAAAGAACACGAACACACTTATAAGGCAGCTATCGCACCAAGCGAGCTACGAGATGTGACGGTGAGTTTTACAATCAAAGGCGATTGGAAAGAGACAACGAAAACTTGTGAGAATGTAGGTTGTCATGAAAATAAGAAGTGGTGAATCGAATTACGAATTAAAAAATATTCGTAAAAACTTGTAAAAATGTAGGATGCCATGTAGATAGAACATGGAATTCGAAAATGGAGTGATGTAAGTATGGAACAACAAAATAGCGAAGGGAAAAAAGTTACTAGGCGAAGATTTTTGGATATATTCATCGGTGGCGCTTTCGCTACAACCGCGCTTGCCGCGATAGGTGGCATTATCGTCTATATATTTCCAACAAAGCGCGCGGGAAGCGCAAGCGGCGGGAGAACCGAGGTAGCTTCTGTTGATAAGTTGCCCCCTGGCACAGCTATCAAGACGTTCCATCAAGGCAAGCCTGTCATAATAGGGCAAACGCGGACGGGAAAGTATTTCGCGCTTTCAGCAATCTGTACCCATCTAGACTGCGTTGTCGTTTGGGATGAGCCAACACAACAGATTAAGTGCCCTTGCCATGCGGCTTTCTTTGATTCTAACGGAGCTGTACTTTCAGGACCCGCGCCGAGACCGTTGCCGAGTTATCCTATCAACATTATAGATGGAAAAATCTATGTGGGATAAGGGATAAAGGGCTAAGTGGCAAGATGGCAAAGGGGCAAAAACCGGAAAGCCGGACCGTTCAACTTTAAATCTCCGTTTTTGTCTGGCTTTCTGGTTGTCCGGTTGTCCCCGATACTCGGGATGGCGCAGTTTATCCCGACGCAGAGGGGGCGCACTGGCTTTCTGAAGTTTGCCCCCTTGCCCCTATACCCTCTTTCCCATTTAAGAAGGGAGTTATGTAAATGGCGGAGAAAAAAAGATTTAGAGATAGATTCATCAAGTGGCTAGAACAACGTATCCCTTTTGATCCAAGGGAATTGTTAGGGCTGCTCAGCTTTACAGGGCTTATCTATGGGCCTATTGATAAGCGTCTGAGTATCCGAGAAACAATCGAAGCAACGCTTAAAAAACCTGTTCCGAAGCATGTCACCTGGACATTTTGCTTCGGCGGCATCACGATGTTCCTATTCATGCTCCAAGCGATTACAGGAATCCTGTTATCGCTCTATTATAAATCGTCGCCGGATGCGGCTTATGATAGTGTGCAGTATATCATGAACGATGTTCCCTTGGGATGGCTGATGAGGCAGCTTCATGCTTGGGGAGCGCACCTAATGGTTTTGATGGTATTATTGCACATGATGCGCGTATTCTTCTATGGAGCGTATAAACCCCCGCGGGAGATGAATTGGATGGTAGGTGTGATATTGCTCTTCTTAACATTTACTTTTTCTCTAACAGGTTACCTGCTTCCTTGGGATTCGCTTTCTTATGCGGGGTCGGCTGTCAGCACAGGAATTATCGGCAGCATGCCTTTCGTAGGCAAATATCTGTTATTGATTGCACGTGGCGGGGAGACAGTTTCGGCAGAGACGCTCTCAAGATTTTTTGCCATGCATGTTATCATATTACCTGCTGTGACTGCAATGCTTATTGCTGTCCACCTGATTATGGTGAGACGCCAAGGGATTTCCGGCCCGCTGTAAAAAAACTATCTCGACCTATATCTTTTCAAAGGAGGAAATTTGGAAAAATGGAAATGTGGTAATTAGGAAAATTCGAACATTACCCCGTTTCCAAATTACCAAATTACCAAATATGCCTGAACAACTAGAACCCGAACTACAAAAACAACCAGCGCCTGGGCAGGAAGCTAGTAGTGCGGTGGAAGATCAAAAAGAAGAAATCGAAGAGGGTATGCCCTTCTTCCCAAATCACTGGCTTAAGGAAGTGATAGTTATCTTCCTTGTTTTGGGGATTTTGCTGACCTTAGCAATCTTTTTCCCCTTCGCGTTGCACGAAAAAGCAGACCCACTTTCCACTCCCATAGGTCTTAAACCGGAATGGTATTTTCTCTGGGTTTATCAAGTGCTCAAATATTTTCCGGCGAAAGTGTCTATCATTCCCGGACAAACAATCGCCGTTGGCTTCATATTCGGGGTTCTGATTTTCCTTCAATTTGTCTGGCCAGTTTTGGACAATAGACCTGAGCGCCATCCGAAGAAACGTCCGGTGGGTATGACAATAGCGGTAATCGTATTGACCCTTGGACTTCTATTCACAGTGCTTGGTATCTTGAGCGAGAGGACAGTGAACATCGGGAAGAATAAGTACCATTTTGACCTATATGGTATTCCTCATAAGGTGATAGCCGAACAACAGGTGGAACATTCCGATTCTATTGAGGTTCGTACCGGTGACGAATCGGGTAGTGTTAGTAGTGACGAAGGAGGCAATCATGAAAAATAATCGCTTGTATGCACAAACTGAACCCGAATTCGGAAGTGGGAAGCAAGCCCGGAAAGCCGGACAACGAACGGCTTCGCCTAACCGGAAACCCGGAAAGCCGGACAACCGGACAACCAGACAACCGGACAAAAACAATTTCGACTTTACCACACTTCTTTTTCCAGCTTTCTGGAAGTCTGGCTTTCTGGCTTTCTGGAAGCGAAGCGTCCGGCTTTCCCCGATTCTCGGGATGGCTTTGCCGACTGGCTTTCTGGTTTTCTGGCTCGTTGTATATTCTTTTAACGCCTTCGCTCAACTGGAGAAAGTGGAGAATTGGTGTTGGGAGTGCCATGGCGAAGAAAAGAAAAAGTATACGGGTAGTATCCATGAACAACGGGGAATTAAGTGCATTGATTGTCACGGCGGTGACCCGACGAAAGACGATTGGGAAGAGGCGATGTCTCCTAAAGCGGGATTTAAACCCAAACCTGACAAAAAGGGCATCGCTGAGTTATGTGCATCTTGTCACAACGACGAACGCATGATGACACCTTATGGATTGACGACTAACCAATATGACCAATATCGCATCAGCGTACATGGAACCAGACTGTTTGAGAAAGGGGATACCAACGTTGCTACCTGTACGGATTGTCATCGGACACATGCGGTTTTAAAGCATTCTGACCCAAGAAGCAACGTTTACATAGCCAATGTTCCCAAGATGTGTGCTAAATGTCATTCTGATGAAAAGTTGATGAAACAATATAACCTCCCGGCTGACCAATATGATAAATATGTCTCAAGTGTTCACGGCAAAGCCTTATTAGAGCGTGGATTGACCAGGGGGGTGCCTAACTGTGCCACTTGTCATGGCACGCATGGGGCTGCGCCGCCTGGCATTGAAGATGTGTCAAAAGTCTGCGGGCAGTGCCATAGCGATATTAGGGATTACTTCAATAAAAGTCCCCACAAAAAAGCTATGGACGAGCGAAAAATCACAGAATGCGCCAGTTGCCATAACAACCACCATAATGTCATTCCCACCCTCCAGATGTTTGATACTACTTGCAGCCGGAGCGAATGCCATGACAAGGATTCCTCTGAGTACAAGATAGGGCAACAAATTAAAACGCTAATCACCGAAGCTAACATTATTCTAGATGAAGCCCAACAAAGTGTGGAAAATGTAAAACAACAGGGCGTATATACCATCGAATATGAATTCGCCCTGAAAGAAGCCCAAACTTATATTAAAGAAGTGGAACCTATCATACATACACTCTCTGAGCAAACGATTAAAGAGTACACAGGCAAAGCTATAGCCGATTCGAATAAGGTAAAGGAAGATATCCTCAAATATTCTCAATCTCTGAGAATACGCAAGGTCTATTTGGGAATAGCTTGGTTGTTCATCTTTTCTCTAATCGTTGCGTTGTATATCAGGAAACGCCGCGCAGACCGCGACTGGGAAAACGAGCAAAGTCTATAAATTGACCGAAGCGGAGTTATTCACGAAGTAATCACTGACCGAAGAGAGTAGAATAGAGAAGGGGGGAATAGCAAACTTGATTAAAGTAGAGGAAGCACTTGAAATTATTCTTGATAATGTTTGCAGTCTGGGATGTGAGAACGTTTCAATCTTAGACTCACTTGACAGAGTATTAGCAGAAGACGTCTCCTCGAATGAAGAGATTCCCCCTTTCGATAATTCGGCAATGGACGGTTATGCTATCATTGCTTTTGATACCAAAGGAGCTTCCACTTCAAAGCCAGTTATTTTGGAAGTGATGGAGGACCTTCGTGCAGGATATGTGGCTTCGGCAGAGGTTAAAACTGGTAAAGCAATCCGAATAATGACGGGAGCGCCGATGCCGAAAGGCGCCGATGCCGTAGTAATGGTAGAGGATACGAAAGCGGAAGGTTCAAAAGTTAATATCTTTAAGGAACTTTCACCGGAGACTAATGTTCGGAAGGCAGGCGAAGATGTCCAAAAAGGAGATGTGGTGATTCGCCAAGGCACGGTTATAAGACCAGCGGAGGTTGGTATGTTTGCCGCACTGGGAAGGGCTAAGGTTACAGTAGTCAGACAACCCAGAGTGGCGATTTTGGCAACCGGCGATGAATTGGTCGATCTTGGTGAGCAGCTCTCTCCAGGCAAAATTCGCAACAGCAATACCTACTCACTATACGCACAGGTTTTGAAACTCCATTGTGTACCCATAGTTTTAGGAATTGCCAAAGACGTTCCCGAAGATGTTAGAAAAAAAATGCAGGATGGGTTGGCATCCGCTGATGTATTACTAGTTTCCGGCGGGGTAAGCGTGGGTGATTATGACCTGGTCAAGGATATTTTGGCAGAAATTGGCATGGATATGAAGTTTTGGAAGGTGGCTATGAAACCAGGCAAGCCGCTTGTCTTTGGACTCATCGATAAAAAATCTATCTTCGGTGTTCCGGGAAATCCGGTATCGTCGATGATATCCTTTGAACAGTTTGTGCGACCGGCCCTTTTGAAGATGTCAGGCAGGACTCGACTCAAAAAACCAATCGTGCGAGCAATTCTTGATAGAGAAATTCGCAAGAAGCCGGAAAGAAAGCACTTCGTAAGAGCTTGGGTCGAGCTTGTTGATGGTAAGTACCACGCAACGGATACAGGTCCACAAGGCTCCGGCATACTTAGGTCTATGACACTTGCTAACGGGCTAATTATCGTTCCCGAAGACGCAACCTTAATTGAAGCGGGAACGGAGGTCGATGTCCAACTGTTAGACCAACCGGAGGCCGAGTGAACGGAATTCGGAGTTCCTGACTTTAGGCGAGCGTGGAATGTCAAACGGCACTCCACTTTGTTCCGTGCCTAACTACAAACACGAGCGCGCAGTAGCGCCGATAAGGAACGGTTAAGCATTGATAATCTATTGTGTCTGGATAATTTGCGGAATTCTGATAAAAAATCAGAAACCGCAACCTGAAAATAATTTAGATAGAAAGTTAATTTGTTCCCTAATTTTGTGGCTTTCCGTTAAGCGTTTAATTTTGGAAAGAATGGTGGGCAAGGGAAAATGTTCGGACTAAAGCTTCTTGAATTTCTTGTTCCACAAAGCAGAGCGCCCCTTCGCCTTGAACCGACCAGATGTGCACATTTACGCCATCCATCATCTACATGTCAGCGGTGCATTACTGCATGTCCCGTCAACGTCGTTAACATCACGAAGAGCATTGAAATCGACGAAGAGCGATGCACAGGCTGTGGCATTTGCGTTGGTGTATGTCCGACTGATGTCTTTGCCCATATTGATATGAATCGTGCTGAGTTGTTGGCTCAAGCCTCGCGCTTACTTGCGCAAGATGGCGAAGTTACAATCGCTTGTCGGAAAGCACCGGTGATAGAGCCTGGAGTGAAAACGGGTTCTATGCGTGCTATTACTATTCCTTGCCTTGGTTTCATCGACGCAGGGTTATTACTCTGGCTTGTCGTACTGGGAGCAAAAAAAGTAATGTTGTTGTCCGCTCCGTGCGCGGAATGTCCTTCAAAACTCGGTTACACCTTCGCTGAAAAAGTAATAACTGTTGCAGAACGTCTTTTATCTCCCTGCAGGCAGCATGCGGAATTCTCGTTTGTTGCTTCACCGCCCAACACCATGGACAAAGGTCCCCCACCCCGTCACCTCTCACGCCGTGACCTATTTGGTATTTTCCTCGGAAAGAGGCAGTCCAATTTAGTTGAAACACGAGAGAAAGAACATGATGTAGGAACAGGATTTGTCTCTGACCATATGCAAAGCGCCAGTGGTTTTTACACAGTACACGAGGCACTCTGTCACTTGAGTCCGAAAGAACAACCTGTGGAAACTGAAGGTTTGCCGTTGGCTTTTTTGACTATAGATGAAAAATGCGACGGATGCATGCTCTGCGTACATCTCTGCCCGATGAAAGCGCTTAAAGAAGACTCCGTTCGGAATTCTAAATTCGGAATAAAAAATTCAATTTCAAACTCCGAAGAAGATTCCACTGACATTATTGATAGCGCTCAGCCCGAGGATAAGGTGAGTATTTCTTTTATCCCATTTGATTGCAGGAAATGCGACCTTTGCCTAGATGTATGTCCACAGGGAGCAATCCAGTATGCTGACACTATTGACTTATCCGTTGCACTCTCTGAATCTGAAAAGGAGCAAATAATCTGGCAGCAAAAACGCTTGGTGTGTGGTAGATGCGGCATTGATTTTGTTAGTATAGCCGAAGCCCCTGACTCCGGTGAGCAGCTTTGTCAAAGATGTAAAAATCAGATGCGATTCTGCGAACATCTGGTGAATCAGTTATGAAACCGTTATCCTATATGCGGATTGTTCGTTAGGAATGGCTGCTAAATAACATCTGCATTCGCTCAACTTGGATTGCTAAATCCAAGCTATAACCGTCGGATTTAGCAATCCCTCCGGGTGTCCGTAGGGTCGGAGACCGACGGGAGCAATATGGAAAAATTATTTAATTGCCAATCGTTAGGAGTAGATTAAATATGACTTCAAACATCAGAGACCCAGAAACCCAAGAAACGGAAGGTAGTTTACTTACGAACTTTTGTTTGCCGGCTTTCCGGTTATGCGGAGGGGCGAATGGAGGCGAAGCCCCGACCCGCGGACGGCTTTTCATATTTATTGGACTTTTAATTTTGATATTTTCATCATCCTTCACAAGCGAAGGAGCTTCTACTGACGAGGATAAGTCTTGTTTGATAGGTCAATGTCATGGTAAGGTCGGTTTCAGTAAAGTCCTTGGAGATGGGAATGTACTTCCATTATACGTCGATTTATCAGAAATAAGAAGTTCTATTCACCAGGACCAATCTTGCACCGACTGTCATGTTGAAGCTACTGGAATTCCACACCTAAATTTGCCTTCCGTCAATTGCGAATACTGCCATTACAAGGGCAATCCCAAGAATGCGCCCAACGTAGGGCAGTTTAAGGCTTATGAAGATAGCGTCCACGGCAAGTTGGTCGCGAATGGTGAAAAAAAAGCCCCGCAATGTAAAACTTGTCACGGTACACATAACATCAGAGCTCATACCGACTCCAAATCCACCATCTACAAATTGAATGTGCCAACTACTTGCGCGAATTGCCACGCGGAGATTTATGAGAAATATGTAAAAGGCGCGCATGGAAGCGCTATAGAAAAGGGGATTATAGATACAGCAGCCTGCAATGATTGCCATGGTACACACGGTATCACCAGACCGGCGACGACAACTTATCAAGCAGGTATCGCCAAGACATGCGCTAGATGCCACGCTTCTGAAACCCTCATCAAAAAATATGGATTGCCCACAGAAAAAGTCCAGACCTATAAGGAAAGCTTCCATGGAGAAGCCAATAAGTTTGGTTCCATCTCAGCGGCAGATTGTTCCAGTTGTCATGGGGCGCACGATATACTCACTGCTTCTGACCCAAATTCTAGTATAAATAAAAGGAACCTTCCCGCTACCTGCGGAAAAAGCGGATGTCATCCTAATGCGACAGATATGTTTGCAAAAGGAACGTTTCATGTTGAATTCAATGAACTTCGATATGACATACTCGGGTTGATACGGATTGTATATATAGTTCTAATTATTGGAGTTATCGGCGGAATGCTTGTGCATGACCTGCTTGACTTTAGAGCGAGGCGTACCCAGAGGCGACACCATGATGATAATCCTGGGAATAATCCTACAAATGCCCAATATGAATGGCTGACATTGTCTGAGCGGATTCAACATATCGTGCTATTCATTAGCTTTTCCGTTTTGACTATCACTGGGTTTACTGTTTACATTCCCGAAGGCTGGATAGAAGCGTTTGGGCTAAAGTCAGAAGCGGCTATGGATTTTAGGGGATTCATCCATCGGGCAGCCGCAGTAGTAATGGTAGTTGATGGCATATATCACGTATTCTTCCATCTCTTGGCTACGAGGCGTGGGCGTTGGGAGTTCAGGGAATTGCTTCCTCGAAAGCAGGACCTAATTGATATTATAGGAGCGTTCAAATATTACCTCGGTAAATCTGAGGAAAAGCCTAAATTCGGTAGATTCAGCTACAAAGAAAAAATGGAATATTTGGCGCTCGTGTGGGGAACACTGGTTATGACTGTAACCGGCTCTATGCTGTGGATTGAAGAGATGTGGCCCAAGTTGGCTCTCGATATCTCAAGGATAGTTCACAGATATGAAGCAATATTGGCAGTGCTGGCAATATTCGTATGGCATTTCTACAATGTTCACTGGGCTCCTGGGAAATTCCCCATGGATAAGTCATGGTTGACCGGCAAAATTTCTGCAGAAGAACTAATGGAAGAATTTCCACTGGAATATGAGAGACTACAAACTCTGGATAAATTGAGGAAATAGATATGTTTTCGAGACTAAAGCAGCGGATGAAGTGGCTTCTGAAAGTTGCTGTTATCGCGGTGCCGCTTCTGTTCATTGTTTCTTTCATTTTTATCGAATATTCGTCGCGGCCTGAATTTTGTAAATCGTGCCATTTTATGCAGATATACTACGACTCGTGGAAAACTTCCAAGCACAACAATGTGAAATGCTCGGAATGTCACTATCCGCCGGGCGCCGAAGGGTTTATAGTATCCAAAACTCAAGCACTTTCATCGGTTGTGACGTATTTCACCAAAACCCATGGAACTAAGCCATGGGCTGAAATTGGCGATAAAAGCTGTTTGAAACAAGGCTGTCACAGTAAACAGATTATCAAAGGCAAGCGGGTTTTCAAGGGTGTCGTTTTTGACCATGGCTCTCACCTAACCCAACTCAGGCGCGGCAAGCAACTACGTTGCGTCAGTTGTCACTCGCAGATTGTACAAGGCGAACATATTACGGCTACTGTGAGCACCTGCTTCCTATGTCATTTTAAGGATTTGCCGGAAAGCCGGCCGATATCCGGTTGTTCTTCCTGTCACGGCCCTCCGATGGCAACTGTCGAGTTTCGAGGTGTTAAATTTGACCATAAGGATGAATTGGAACGAGGCGTTGAATGCGAGAAATGCCATATTGACGTTACGGAAGGCGATGGTGCTGTTCCTCAAGAAAGATGTTTGGGCTGTCATATAGAGCCGGATAGGCTGGCGCAGTTTGACAACCCCGAGTTGTTGCATCAAAAACACATCACTGAACACAAGGTGGAGTGCACCCAATGTCATCTGGAAATCCAGCATAAAATAAAAACATTGATGGAGCCGCTGGCTATCGAATGTCAAACATGCCATCCCGACCATCATGCCGCGCAACGGGGACTATACATGGGTGTAGGTGGGAAGGATGTTTCTCCAAAACCGGGTCCGATGTTCCTCTCCCGCGTCAGTTGTGAAGGCTGTCACATCGGACATAAAGGTTCAGAGATTGAAGGGATGACCCATATCGCCAAAGAAGCCGCATGCATGAATTGTCACGGTACCAACTACGCTCATCTTCAGGACGAGTGGATTCAAGGGATGGGAAATCTGATTAATCAACTTCAGCCTGCCGTCAAGCTGGTCACCGCTGAAATAAGTCGAACCGACAAGGCAGGCGAAGCCAAGAATAAAGCACAGGAACTCTATTCAAATGCCACACACAACATCGAGTTGGTACGATACGGACGGGGAGTCCATAACATTGAATATTCTGACCAATTGCTACTTACCGCTCACGACAACCTCGCTAAAGCGTTGAAGCTTTTGGATTCCAAACATACAATTCCACCTTTGCGTAAACCGATAGTGGGTGAAGGTAGTGCTTGCCTCAACTGCCATCTCGGCATCGAAAACAACACCGTTTCCCGCACTAAAGGACAGGACTGGAAAGGTGATTTCCCGCATTTTGCCCATGTCATCAACGCTTCCTTGAGTTGCTCAACGTGCCACTCAGACGCGGAGAAACCGAACCCCGAACATGGGAAAACACTTGCTTCTGCAATGAATTGTGTACAATGCCACCACAAAAAGACAGATTGTCAAAACTGTCATAAACAACCGTTGAAGCAGGTAACATATCAACAAAAACCGTTTAATCACGAGTTGCATACCGACAAAATCCCCCCTTCCCCCCTTTCTCAAAGGGGGGGGGAATGCGCTGTTTGCCACGCTGCTAACATCAAGCGAAATTTTAAGGGCGAATGCGTTTCCTGCCATCACGACGAAAAGCGTGTTGCGGTTGAAGGAAAATGTGCTGCTTGTCACCCAATCCAAACGGCTATGTATCAAGGCACTAAACACAATCTGCCCAGCGTGAAGTTCGAAGCTGAAATTGATTGTGTGGATTGTCATCAACTGGAAACGGAAACCGTCGGCAAAGTTACTCGGGCTGCGTGCAATTACTGCCATGATGAAGACGACTATGGAACAGTTATGGACACTATGCAAACGCAAACAAAGAAAACTTTAGCTTCAACTTACGCGTTGGCGCAGAAGGCAGAAAAGCTTTTGATGACTTTAAATGTTCCAGAGGCAAAACAGTTATATAAAACAGCGAAAGCTGACCTGGATTTTGTTAAATCGGATAACTCGCTTAGCATACACAATCCTGAGCTTGCCGATGTGCTGGTGAAACAAGCTGAAAAAAAATTACAGGAATGTTTGCGATTATTGGCGAAGTCAATTCAATGATCTGGGAAAAAGCATAGGGCATTTCAGGCGGGTGAACAGGTTTTGTCTGACCGCCTAAACACTATATGCCCTATGCTCTCCAGCCCCGCTCACACACCCAATTTTCGAACGCCCCAAGCAAACCGTCAAGACGACGACTCCAAAACTCAGATTCCCACTCATCATTTAATTATCAAGCCGATTGAGAGTGTTCTTCAAACTTTTTTCTTGATTGAAGTAAACCAAGATGAGAACAAGAAGATTTTATAATAGTGGTTTGCGTACCAAAATGACAGTGAGTGTGGTTGTTGCTCTAATCATTATAATGAGCATTATAATGAGCATTTTCTTCTATTTGCAGTACACTATCCAACGCAGAGATTTGATAAACAACCTCAAAGATAAAAGTATGCTCTCTTTAAGCAGGATTATTAGAGGCAGTTTGAAACATGCGATGTTGACCCGAGATTTAGAAGAAACCGAATATATTATAAAAAGTGTAAGTGCCGAAGAAGAAGTCAAAGACGTCTTTTTGGTCGACAAAGAGGGAGAAATAAAGATTGCTTCTGATGACAGCATGATTGGAAGGAAGTTCGACTTGCGCGGACCGACCTGTCAGATTTGTCATCAATATGAACCAGAAAATCGAAGCAAGTCGGTAATATTCACAACAGAGACGGGCAAGGAAATCTTTCGAAATGTCAATCCAATCATTAACGAAAAGGAGTGCTATAATAATGGTCAATGTCATGACTCTGAAACGAAGATTAATGGCGTTTTGATTGCTGATTTTTCGATGAGTCATATAGAAGCGCAACGTGCCGCAAAATTTAAAGAAATGGTCTTTTCGTTAGTTCTGATGATTATAGTATCAGCCGTAGTATCAACCGTGACAATCAGTTTCATGATGAATCGCATGGTGATTAACAAATTAGAGCGATTTGTGAAGGCGACGAAACTCTTCAGCAAGGGGAACTTTGAACAAAAAGTGGCAATTGAAGGTAATGATGAGATAGCTGAACTAGCAGTATCTTTCAATCAAATGGCTGAGACTCTGAGAAGAACGAAGGAAATCAGGGAGCGGAAAGAACTCTTGGAAAATGTGCTAAACAACGTTCAGGAATCCATCATTATCATAGGACCAGAAGGAACTATCATTTCGTTCAGTCGAGGCGCTGAGGAGATGGTGGGATACAAGGCAGAGGAAGTTGTTGGAAAAGAATATGCTACGTTAGGGAACCAGAGAAAGGAAATTTGGGAACAACTCAACAAAGGTGAGATGTTTCAAGGCGAGGTAAGCCTTACAGCAAAAAATGGTAGGTTATTTCCCGCATCTCTTACAGTTTTACTTCTAAGGGATGAAACAGATGACCCGCTAGTTTTCGTTGAAGTTGTGAGGGACCTTACCGAAGAGAAAGCAAAGGAGAAATTGCAACAGCAACTCGTCCATGCAGAAAGACTCGCTGCTACTGGACAACTTGCTGCGGGAGTAGCGCATGAGTTGAATAACCCTCTGGGAAACATCCTTCTTTACTCTAAACTATTATTGGAAGATCTAAAGCCAGAAGACGCAATGTATAAAAATTTAAATAAGATTGTTGAAAATACCTTGAGAAGCAAGAATGTTGTTTCTGACCTATTGAACTATACCAGGCAGTCCGAAGCATATCTGAAACTAAATGACATCAATGAAATCGCAGAAAGCTCGGTAACAATGCTGAAGAACCAGATGGGAATTCATAATATAGAATGTGAACTGAATCTGAATAAAGATATCTCGAAGGTTAACTGTGATAAAAGTCAGATACAACAGGTATTTGTGAATCTTATTCAAAACGCGATCGAAGCTATCGAAAATGACGGCAAGATAGGTATTTTTACAGATATAAGCGACGATGATGGAATCCTCTTCGGTGTGACAGATAATGGACCAGGAATTCCCGAAGAATTGATGTCCAGAATATTTGAGCCGTTCTACACTACGAAAGAAAGCGGGAGTGGACTTGGATTATCTCTCTGCCATGGAATCGTGGAAAAACATGGCGGTAAAATTTGGTTAGAGAGAGGCTACTCTACAGCGCCGGAGTCCAGTAGTGGAACCACAGTCTATGTGAAGTTGCCGTTGCAATAAAAAGAGGGAAAGCCAGAAGACCAGAAAGCCAGAAAGCCGGCAAAAGAAAGAGAAAAAACGTACTTATCCTTTGCTGGAAGGAAGCGAGAAAAGATGAATAAAAACTCAAAGGACAACGAGCTTACCGCTGGAAATAGCATTTTAATCGTTGATGATGAAGAGGACACGCTTGATGCATGCACTCAGATTTTGACGAAGAGTGCTTACCAGGTAGATACGTCAAACAGCGGGAAGGAAGCTTTAGAAAAAATAAAAGCCAATTCCTACAATGTCGTCGTAGCAGATATCAAGATGCCCAAAATGAATGGGATTGAATTACTAGAGGCAGCAAAGAAAATTGACCCAGGATTGATTGTCATAATGATTACGGGCTATCCAGATTTGGATACCGCAGTAGAAGCAATGAGGGAAGGCGCCTACGATTATGTGACCAAACCTTTTACTCCGGAACAACTCCGGATGGTTATCAGAAAGGCATTGGAAAGACAGAAACTGTTGAGGGAGAATACAGAATTAAGAGAGCGTCTGAAAAGAGGATATAAAGAATTTGAGATTATAGGTGAGAGTGAAGCAATTAAAGAAATACACGATATAATAGATAAAGTTGCCAAAACGAACTCTACGGTTTTAATCTGCGGTGAGACTGGCACGGGGAAGGAGCTTGTAGCGCGTGAGATTCATATCAAGAGCAAGCGTTCTAGTGGCCCGTTTATAATTGTTAATTGTGCTGCCATCCCGTCTGAGTTACTTGAAAGCGAATTGTTTGGACATGAGAAAGGAGCTTTTACCAATGCTATTAGACATAAGAAGGGCAGTTTCGAGTTGGCAAACGGCGGGTCCTTGTTCCTTGATGAGATAGGAGATATGAGCCTGGACTTGCAGGCAAAGCTGATGAGAGTGCTGCAAGAAAAAGAGATAAAAGCTGTTGGGAGCGAAATCAGCATAGATGTAGACATAAGATTTATTGCTGCTACCAATAAAAATCTACAGGAAGCTATGGGCAAGGAGGAGTTCAGAAAAGACCTCTACTATCGGCTGAATGTTGTGCCGATTTATCTCCCCCCTCTACGGGAACGACGGGAGGATATCCCTCTGCTTGCTGAACATTTCTTGGAGAAATACCAAAAGGAATTAGGTAGACAGATAGAAGGGCTTACAGATAACGCTATGGAATTATTGCTGAATTATAATTGGCCCGGAAATATTCGGGAGTTAGAAAACGCCATCGAAAGAGCGATAATTTTAGGAGAGAGTAATACAATCCAAGCAGAAGATTTTCGTCAAATTATAATTGCAACAAAAAACGAGATGGATGAATTGAACGAAGCTTACGCTGATATAGACCCCAATTCACTCCCTTCTCTTGATAAAGTGGAGAGGGATTACATATTGAAAGTTCTACAAGCTGTGAAATGGAACCGAAAGAAAGCATCGAAAATCTTAGAAATCAGCACAGTGACAATCTGGAGGAAAGTGAATAAATAGATAAATAGAGAGCGGATTACAAAATGTAATGGTTCATTTCAATCTGAATGGTAGATAGTATTTATAATTGCGAATCAATCGAAAGCCACTTAAAGTTAGGCGATTTTAAGTGGCTTTTTTTATTTGCTTAAATGCTAAGTCACTATTGGATAGACGGGGGTTCCAACTTCTCTATTCAGTGGCAGAGTTTATTGTTTTACCATACTTGGCATATTTTATGCTATAAATTGATATTGATTTGTAGTTTATTATATTAGGAGTGAGCTTATGGAGCATGACGCGAATAGAATATTAGTAGTAGATGACCAGGAAGATACAAGAGCAGCTATCGCTAAATTCTTTACAGCACAGGGATTTGAGGTTTGCGTTGCCAACGGCGGGGTCGAGGCAATTTCGCATGTCATTAATCAGAAAATGGATGTGGTTATTTTGAAGGCTCAATTGCCTGGGCTTACAGGATATGATACAGCCCTAATAATCAGGAAGCTCGCTCCAGAAGTACGAGTTATTTTAACTTTAGATGAATCCGATATGGATAAAGAAAGGAAGACAAAGCAGGTAGACTCTTTCGAGTTTTTCTTGGAACCATTAAATTTAGAGGAAATAAGGCAGGCAGTAAATGAATCGTAAAATTATTTTTTATTTGGTATTGGTATTAGTCGTTGTAATTGGTGGCGCTTTTGTTTATGCGCGCAACTTTAGTCAACAATATATCAAGCAACCAATCCCATTTAATCACAAATGGCATCTCACGGAAGTTGGGGTGGAAGATTGCTCCTTTTGTCATGAGTATGTCCAAGAACATGCTGTAGCTGGGATTCCAAGCATCAAAGTGTGTGGATTGTGTCATGTGGAAGGGCTTGAGATTGGCGATGAGCTGAAAAGCAAATATCCCAACGCAGAAGAACTGGTAGAAGAGGTGCGCGGCTACGCCGAAAAAGATGAAGAAATCCCGTGGGTGCGGATGTATAAAAGTCCAGATGACATTGTATTCTCCCATCGACGGCATGTGAGTAAGGAAATTGAATGTCAAGAATGTCACGGAAAAATGGGACAAGATGATAGAGCAGTCGTAAATATGAAGCTTATCTCCATGAAACGGTGTATGAAATGTCATGAAAAGAGTAAAGCTAGCACGGACTGTTTAGCATGTCACAAGTAACGAATTACGAATTACGAATTAAAAAATATTCGTAAAAATAGAGGTCATGTGCTATCGCATGCGTTTCACCAATCACCAATTACCAATCACGTATTTTAGTAGGGAGATTTTTTTATGAAAATAACCAGGCGGAAGTTTCTTTTCCTTGCCTCAACCAGCGCAGCAGGTATCGCATTATCTGACCCGGTGGGAAAAGTTCTTGGACAATCTGATTCTCTTATTTATACACAACAGGAATGGATTCCTGGCGTTGAAAAGTGGGTTAAAAGTATATGCTTGCAGTGTCCTGGCGGATGTGGGATTCAAGTGAAAGTGCTGGAGGGAAGAGCCGTAAAAATAGAGGGCAACCCGCTACATCCTATCAATCAAGGGGGATTATGCCCTAAAGGTCAGTCGTCCCTGCAAGTTCTATATGACCCCGACCGCATCAAACAGCCTTTTAAACAAACAAAAGAACGAGGCACAGAGGGTTGGCAACCGATAAGCTGGGATGATGCTATTGCCGAGGTTGCTGAAAAACTGAAAACCCTAAGAGGACAAAACGAACCGCACACCCTGGCAGTTATGTCCGGACGGTCTCAGGGACACATGCAAACGTTGATGCAACGATTTCTTTCTGCTTACGGGTCTCCAAATGAGATAACGCATAGCTCTATCAGTTCCGACAGCGCGAAAAAAGCGAATTATTTTACTCAAGGTGTCGATGATTACCTTGGCTATGATTTAGAGAATACCAACTACCTTTTATGTTTTGGAACCAGTCTTCTCGAAGCTGGACGGGCAACGCTCCACCGCATACGCGCCTACGGTCAGATGCGGCGGGGGCGTCCTGGCACTCGCGCCAAAATAGTTGTAATTGACCCTCGGTTTTCTATTTCAGCCTCCAAAGTAGACGAATGGATTCCGATTAGACTTGGCACTGACGGTGCCTTAGCTTTGGGAATAGCTCACGTTATCGTCAGAGAGGGAAATTATGATTCGGCGTTCGTCGATGAACATACTTTCGGCTTCGAGGATTGGCAGGATATTGAGGGTATCAATCATATTGGATTCAGCACCATGGTGCTTGGTGATTATTCTCCTGAAACTGTGGCGGAAATTACCGGTGTACCTGCTGATACTATTGTGAGAATCGCTGAAGAGTTCGCATCGAACCGTCCCGCGTTAGCGATTGGGGGGCGCGGTTTATGCATGCATTCCAACGGTATCTACAATCAAATGGCGGTACATTCTTTAAACGCTTTAATGGGTAATATCGACGCACCTGGCGGGGTATTGACACAGAGGCAGCCTCCTTTCAAAGCCTGGTCGTCAGTCATTATGGACAACATTGCTAAAAAAGGCGTAACAATGCCACGCGCCGACAAAGCTGGTAGTGCCGAATTTCCCTTTGCTACCAGTGTGTATCAACAATTTCCTAAAAGCATCCTACAACAACTTCCTTATAAAATCAATGCTCTCTTCCTGTACTATACCAATCCGTTATTTAGCGTTCCACAGAACAGCGAATTCGTAAAAGTGTTCAAAGACAAAGGACGACTTCCTTTTATCGTTAGCTTTTCCCCCTTCATGGATGAATCGACCCAATATGCTGATTTAATCCTACCCGACCATACTTTTTTGGAAAGGTGGCAGGATGATATAATTGAGCCATCACTAGGTTTTCCAGTATTTGGCATTCGTCAGCCAGTTGTCGAACCTCTGTATGACACAAGAAATACCGGAGATGTTATCATTCAAATAGCCAAAAAATTGGGAGGACCAGTGGCAGAATCCTTTAAATGGGCGGATTTCCAAGAGGCACTCAAGGAGAGTATCAGAGGTGTCTATGACTCGAAAGTAGGGTCAACTGTGGAAGATACTTTTGATAAATTCTGGGAGAAACTTTTAGAACAAGGAGCTTGGTGGAATCCACCTTACCCATTTGGTAAATGGACTGAGGTATTTCCACATCCGGTTGGTCGCTTTGCGTTTTATTCCAATACGATGAAAAAAACCTTCGAAAAAATAGCTCAAGAAGAAGCCCAAAAGAAGGGGACAGCGTCTGATATAGAACTGGAAAAATTACTGTCCAACCTAAAGATTAATGTACGTGGTGACAACGTTTATATGCCGCACTACGAGCCACCCAGAGAGGTGGGCGATGAAAATGAATATCCATTCCGCCTTAATGTATACAAAACAATGACCCAAGCAGAAGGACGTGGCGCTAATCAGCCATTTCTACAGGAAATTTATGGCTTGCATGTCAACGAAAAGTGGAGCAACTGGGTGGAGATTAATCCAGAAGAGGCTGAGGAATTGGGAATCGAAGACGAAGATTGGGTTTTCCTTGAGTCTCCAGTTGGACAGAGAATCAAGGTGCGCGCAAAGCTCTATCCTGGGACGATGCACGGTGTAGTCAATATGCCCCACGGACAAGGGCATAAAGCTTATGGCAGATGGGCAAAGGATAGAGGGGAAAATCCCAACTTGATTATAGCAAACGAATATGATTCTCTAACAGGCGCGGCCGCTTGGTCAGCCACACGTGTGAGAATAAAGAAAGCAGGTGAGCCGGCATAACCAGGAGAGCCGGACAACGGGAAAGCCAGAAATCCGGTCGGCGAAGCCATCCCGAGAATTGGGGACAACCAGACAACCGGCAAAACCGGAAAGCCTTTCTTTCTTTTAAATTCCGAATTCCGAAATCCGAAATCCGAAGGGGGGAATTAAAGAATGCCACGATGGGGAATGGTGATAGATTTAGATAGATGTTCCGCCTGCCAGGCTTGTACTGTGGCTTGCAGGCAAGAAAACAACGTTCCGTTTGCGGGCGAACAGCAGACAGCAATGGGCAGAGCAATTTTCTGGAATGAAGTTATTCCTATCATTGAGGAGGAGCATACTAAGATAAAAGCCCGTTTTATTCCCAGGCCATGTATGCACTGCGAGAATCCTCCTTGCGTTAAGGTCTGCCCGGTTGGCGCCACCTACAAGAGTGAAGAAGGCGTCGTAGCGCAAATTTATTCAAGATGTATCGGCTGTCGCTATTGCACGACGGCATGTCCGTATACAGCTAGATACTTTAACTGGTATAAGCCCCAACGGGTGGAAGGAATGGAACATTTCTTTCAAAATTCTCATAATCCAGATGTATCAATAAGAACCAAAGGGGTTGTCGAAAAATGCACTTTTTGTTACCAGCGGATTCGCAAAGCCAAAGAAAAGGCTGAAATAGAAGGCAGAGAGTTGCGCGATGGAGATGTGGTCCCAGCTTGTGTACAGACATGCCCTGCAAGCGCTCGGTATTTTGGAGACCTAGACGACCCAAACAGCATTGTTTCTAAATTAGCCAGAAGCCGACGCGCTTTTCATCTTCTGGAAGACCTTGGTACAGAACCGAAAGTTACCTATCTAATGGAGGGTCAGTGGCACGATGAGCAAGCATAATGAGGCTGGTGCTTCAATTTCAGACGATTACAAGGGTTCTCACCCTGCCAAAGAAGAAGAACAGAACTACGATATCTTATTTCAACCCGTCCTGCAAACCGGTAAGCGTTTTTATATCGTCGTATTGGCACTGCTTGCCGTAATTGGCTGGGCTTTTTATGCCTGGCTATATCAAGTATCACATGGATTAGGCGTTACAGGAATGAACAGACCAGTATTTTGGGGGGTCTACATAACAAATTTCGTTTTCTTTGTGGGTATCAGCCATGCTGGAACCTTAATTTCCGCGATTCTGCGGGTCACCCATGCAGAGTGGCGCAGACCAATCACAAGAGCTGCTGAAGCTATCACTGTATTTGCGCTGATGGTCGGCCCCATCAATGTTATCATCGATATGGGACGTCCTGACCGTGTTCTGAATATGTTCAAGCACGGGCGAGTACAATCGCCCTTAATGTGGGATGTGGTCTGTATCAGCATTTATTTTATTGGTAGTTTAACGTACCTTTTTCTGCCCCTAATTCCAGATATCGCGATGCTGCGGGATAGAACGGGAAAACGACGATACAAGATACTCGCCTTAGGATGGACTGGCTCAGAAAGGCAAAAGCATCTTCTGGAAAAAGCAATTAGTTTTATGGCTATAGCCATCATACCAGTCGCCGTATCGGTACATACGGTCGTTTCATGGGTTTTCGGCATGACCATCCAGCCGATGTGGCATAGCACGATATTCGGCCCTTACTTCGTCATTGGGGCGATTTTTACAGGCATTGCTTCACTCCTCATTGCAATGGCTATCCTCCGCAAAGTTTTTCATCTTGAGGATTATCTGAAACCGATTCATTTTAACAATCTGGGCTTATTGCTTTTAACCATGTCAATTGCCTGGTTCTATTTTACGTTTGCGGAATATATGACTACATTCTACGGCAGTGAGCCATCACACATGGCAATCCTCAAAGAGAAACTGTTTGGGACATTTGCCCCTTATTTTTGGGCGATGTTCATATTCTGTTTTATTATCCCATTGTGTCTTTTAGTATCAAGAAAAACACGCACCATAAAAGGTACTGTGATAGTATCCATCTTTGTCAACATAGGTATGTGGCTGGAACGTTATACTATTGTGGTGCCTTCTTTGAGCCGCCCTAGATTGCCTTATGAATTTGGGATTTATTCACCGACATGGGTAGAGTGGTCAATTACAGCAGGTTGCTTCGCTGGATTAATTCTCTTTTACGTACTTTTCTCAAAATTATTCCCGATTATTTCCATCTGGGAACTTCAGGAAGGGCGAGAAAAAGAAGCTGCGCTGACGGCAAGTTTAGAACATCCTATCACTGAAGGAGCTGCTGAAGCATGAACACCTTAGCTTATAAACGCATGGAACTCTACTCTGCGCTGGCAGAAGCCTTGAAATATCCCAGCATGGAGTTGCTGAACTCTCATGAGAATCACTTTTTGCTCAACGCATTGGGCGAGTTCAGCGAAGTAATATCAGTGTCGAAAATCCTGCGAAATGAAACTAAGGAACTTGCTCAATGGCTCAACGACCTGCCAAAGGTTACAGCAGAGGGCGACGAACCGGTTCATCGCTTTCTTGGCAAGTTAGAAGTCGAGTATAATAGGCTATTCTATGGTCCTTTTGCTCCGCTCGTCTATCCTTATGAATCGGTTTATCTGGATGTAGATGGTTTAGTGATGGGACAGTCAGCCGTCGCGGTATTACAACAATATAGGGAAGTTGGGCTTGCTGTATCTCCTGAGTTTAAAGACCTACCCGACCATATTGTGGTAGAGTTAGAATTTATGGCATATCTCTGCGCGAAAGAAGCAGAATCCTGTGTGTTCAAGCAAAGTGATAAAGCGCTAGAATATCTGCGCAAGGAAAGCGACTTTATTAAAAAGCATTTGAATGCTTGGGTTTTAAACTTCTGCGATAAGATAATTGCCGAATCCAAATCAGTATTTTATCCTTCCCTGGCAAAGATTCTCAGCGCATATCTCTGCTGGGATAAAGAGCATTTAACGACAACGCTTGAAACAATTGAAGCCAAATCCACTGGATTGACTATTGCCGATAGTCGTTCGACGATTGACAGATTGCCTCGTACCTCGCAACCAATCATCAATCATCAATCATCAATCCCCGAACAGGTGGAATTAGCCCCTTGTATAAGCTGTGGGAAACCATACCTGGCAAAAAACGTCTTGGCGGAGATTTTAGAAAAGCTCGATGCTCGGAACGATAGCCCCCTTGAGTGTGGGGAGAGGCGAATGGGGGCGAATGGAGGCGAAGCCCCGCCTCGCGGACCCCGCCTTGCGGACGGCTTTTCAGATGCTGCTACTGAGTCGCTTCGGTATGTAACAATGTGTTGTCCACAGTGTAAACGTATATCGTAGTTTTTCAACCCCTAGGCATAAGCCTGGGGTCTGAGGATAAACAAAAGGAGAATACAATGATAAAGAAATTTTGCATCTCATTTGCGGTATTAGGTTTGGCTTTCTTTTTATTACTGACGGCTCTTGCTGTTGAAACACGCCCCGGCAATTCCGCTGAAGGTGAAAAACTATTCTTGATGTTTTGTTCAGCCTGCCACGGCAGTTCAGGCAAAGGTGTGGGTGAGGCAACGAAATTTTTAGAAACGAAGCCCCGGGATTTCACAGACCAGAATTACATGGTCGCCAAATCAGACCAGGAGCTATACGACTTTATAATCAGCGACAAGCCGTTCCACGGGACTAAGTTTTTGCCACAGTTAGAGTTGCATCTTGAGCCACAGCAAAGCTGGGATATTGTAGCATATCTTCGGGCTCTTCACCAGAAACCCAAGGGCAATCCCATTGAAGGAAGAAAGCTATTCTTAATCTACTGTTCTACGTGCCATGGAAAATCTGGAAAAGGCGATGGAAAAGGCACCCAGTTCTTAAACACCAAGCCAAAAGACCAGACTGATAATAAATATATGTCTACTCTGACCGATGAAGCTTTATACAGTGTGATAAGCGGCGGCGGAACTTATACACATAAATCTAAATTTATGCCTAAGTGGTCAATAACCCTTAAACCTCAGAATATATGGGACCTCATCGCCCATATCCGCAACCTCCACCGGAAACCGGAGGTTAAGGGAGATGCCACTAGAGGTAAGAATATTTATTCTAAATATTGTTGGAATTGCCACGGCAAGAGCGGTATGGGCAATGGTCCGATAGCAAAAGCGCTAACTCCAAGACCTCAGAATTTTACCAACGCGCCGCAGATGCAGGAAAAAACGGACCTAGAGTTATATTACGCTATCTTAGGAGGCGGAGGAGCTACCGGTTCTTCTAAATTTATGCCGCCTTTGGGGAAAGTTTTGTCAGAGCAAGAGCTTTGGGACCTTGTGGTCTATATTCGCTCGTTAAAAAAATAAAGACGGTGAACGAATTACGAAGTACGAATTACGAAGTACGAATTACTCCACGCATGAATGCGGCGGGTGAACAAATCCCGCTGTTCCTTGTCAATTTTGATTCGTGTAAACGCCGTTGCGAGGAGTTGCGAGTGAATGCGAAGCAAACTAATCAGCGAAGATTAGCGGATATAAAAGCGAACCCATATCAATCAAAACTTTACAATCTTTTCTGAAAGATGCTTAGTTCGCCAATGTCATATTTCCGCGTAGCCCAAGATTCTATCTTGGTTTCTGACATCGAATTGCCAAATTGCCAAATTAGAAATTTGGGCTACGACTGGATCCGATTTTTAATGTGACATTGGCGAGTTAGGTAGTTTTCAATATTAAACTTTAGCCACGAAAGAAAGCTTTACATTTCGGATTCCGCAAGTCCACCTGCCTGTGACGAAGGCAGACAGGGAGGACATGAGCTTTTTACAATTCGTAATTCGTAACTCGTAATTCGTAATTTACATAAGGGGGGGAAATCATGAAAAGCTTAACAAGCAGCAAAATGGCAATATCAATAACTACCCTTGGGTGTCTACTTATAGTATTATCGGCTATGCATGTGCTGTCAAAGGGAAAATCGCCTGTTATAGGGGAATCTGAATCTGGCTATACCAGTAGTCAGGAGTGTCAGCCTTGTCATCCCGCCATCTACAAATCATGGACACATTCTATGCATGCGTATGCCGCTACCAACCCCGCTTTTCTTACAGCGCTCAAGGATGCAATCTATAACGAGGGGGATGAGGTGCGCGAATACTGTTTATCGTGTCATAGTCCCACAATACGGGTGACAAAAGATTTCAAACTGAAGGAAACTCTTTCTAAAGAAGGCGTCAGCTGTGATTTCTGCCATAGCATATCAGGGGTAGATTGGTCGCAGGAACAACCCTTCATCATCAAACGCGGTATAAAAAAGTACGGGCCATTGAAGAATGTTAGTTCACCTGCGCATGAAACAGTTTATTCCGAACTGCATCTACGCTCAGAATTCTGTGCCGGCGGCTGCCATCAGATGATAAGTAAAACCGGTATTCCGTTGATAGAAACATACAGCGAATGGAGGAATAGCACCTATGCTCAAGAGGGTGTGCATTGCCAAAACTGCCACATGCCCTATACTGATGAACCAGTTGTCAGTCCCGATGTGAAAGAGACAAAAAATAAAGTCACTGTCCACAATTTTCTGGGCGCTCATTCGGAGATGAGGTTAAAGCAAGCGGCAAAATTGGCTAGCGAAGTGATGCGAAAAGGGGAAGATGTTATTGTTGATGTATCTGTGACTAATGTTGGCTCTGGTCATAAAATCCCCACAGGCGTTCCAACCCGCAAAGTTGTATTAAAGGTATCCCTCATGGACGCAGAAGGCAAAATCCTTAAGGAACAGGAAAAGGTATACCAAAAAATTCTGGTGGATAAAAATGGCAATCATCTTTTGGGCACCGCAGATTCTTTGTTATATGCCGTCGGTATCTTCAGTGACAATCGAATTGCTCCCAAAGAAACGCGCCGTGAACAGTTTAAATTTTGGTTGCCCAAAAGTGTAACAACCTTTACCGTTATCAGTTCCCTCGTCTATAAGCTTGAGGTGGCTGTACCTGACACCAAGCTGATGTCTGTGAAGATGGCGGAGAGTATACGGAAAATATCACCAACTTCTCCGGCAACTGAAATATCACCGTAAGAGAATGTAAGGAGTGAACGGAAGGCGGAAGGAAAGAATTTACGCTTCTTTTTTTAATTCCGAATTCCGCACTCCGAATTCCGGAAGGAGGTATTACTGATGTTAAAAAAACTGGTATTAAACACATTGTTCCTACTCATATTAACCATACTATTTGCAAATGGGCTCGTGTTAGCTCAACAAGCAAAAAGCGCGGCAGATATTTATGCTGCCTTCAAAGCAAACAAGTGCAAAAGGTGTCATAAAGAACATTGGAATGAATGGGAAAAATCACAGCATGCCAAAGCTTGGACTGACCCCATCTTTCAAGAAGAGGCCGGCAAACACAAAGACCGAGAGCAGAAATGCGATGGCTGCCATGCACCAGAGCCGGTTTTTGCCGGTGAGATAGGCAGGTTGCTCAAACGCCGAACTGAACAGCTCGAATCTGGCGTCAACTGTATGGTATGCCATATGGATGCTGAAGGTAATATGCATGGACCAGAACCCACAAAGAAGTCGCCCCTCCATAG
>SDBU01001403.1_pt1 | contig 34424 bp, 58 predicted proteins | sample 2277071 | NCBI WGS metagenome assembly SDBU01 (sample SAMN10397929, study PRJNA504765) | marine sediment metagenome | isolation source: marine sediment core GS08_GC12, 126 cmbsf | place: Arctic Ocean: Gakkel Ridge, Loki's castle | collected 2008 | reverse complement strand
CTCGACAAAGCAAAAGAAAGTTGCGACAGTTCTTGGGGCTATTATCTACACGACCAAATCCAAGAAGTAAAAAAACTCGGTGAGCAAATAGTAGCTGAAATTAAACGAATAGCCAAGCAGAACTAACTATAAAGCCCGCACGCTGGTTAAGTTAATCACTTCGATTTGCTTTGTCTCGCCAGTTGCGGGCTTTTATTATTGATTGATAAACCCTTGTCGGCATAGGACTTGTAAAAAAGATGAGATTTATTTCAGATTTTCCTTGCATTATGCCGATAGATACTTTAGATTAAGCGTATGAAAAAATCAAAAGACAAAAAAGTAGTTATCTCAGCAACAGTTACACTGACCGAAAAAGAAGCGTTCAAAAGGTGGTGGGAAGGAAACTTTGCCACCGAAGCCGACGCAATCCGTTTTTGGGTACGCAATGTTATCGGCTATAATCCAGCAGCCAAAGCAAGGGAGTGAAACAATGGCTAAAAAACTAACGGATGCAGATGTGGGTAAACATTTTATAGATTTAACCCGCTTAGTAGACCAAAAAGAACTAAAGCCATCAGATGTTTGTACTCGTTTAAGATTGTTTATCGAAACATTTGGAGTACAAACCATAAAAGATAATGTTATTAGTAGCGTTGGAGTAGTTACAACAAGCTCGTCAGCTTGAGCAGAAAAAGAAAATCTCACTCTAAGCCAGCACATAGAAAAGCGGCAGAGTAGGTTGTAAGCTCTTTGAAATTATGTTTCGAGTGCTGGTGGCGGCGCGTGTGGAGCGCTGGGTAAAGAGCTTGTGGCAGATACTCAGGCTATGTCATAACGACCCGTGTTGTGAAGTGCCTGTATAGCAACACAAGCAGGTAGCGGTTTGAACCAATCCTGCCCATCGGCACTCGAAGCTCTTTAGAAAGGAGAAATTATGGATGTTCAAGAACTGATAAAACTTTTAGGAAAAGTAGATGACAAGGATATGGAAGTTATGATGGCTGATTATAGCGAAGACGCCAATGAACTGTTTTGCATTGATGAAGCCATTATCTGCCTTAAAACGAGCAGGGTAGAACTTGTGCATACTTGCGATGATTGCTAAGCAGATAGCTCTTTTATAATTTCATCATCTAAGACCGGCGGCACTCCTCCCTCCTCTCCCCAATCTCGCTTTTAGTCGCCGGTCGGTATAATAAGATATTTGAAAAGTTAAGAGTGTGGTAGCGGCGTGTGTGAACGTGGCGCTCTGGGTAAATGTTAGATGCACCAGTAGCGAGTCTAACCAAGCAGGTAGCGGGTAAGACCTTGAAGCCTTATGCCAATCCTGCCTGCCACACTCTTATTTGAAAACTTTGAAAGGAGAAATTGTGTATCTTTCCAAAACACCATCTTACAGGAAAGAATATCGGCGAAAATATCATTCAAAGCATCGAGAGGAGAACAATCGAGCGGTTCGAAAGAGGGTGGCAAAGCTAAAGAATCTTAAAATTTGCGTAAGGTGTGGGCAAGTGCCAGCAAGGACAGATTGTCTTATGTGTCAAGTTTGTACTGACCGAACTGCCGAACGCCAGAGATTGCTTCGCTTGGAAGAAAAAGCTATTGTTCTTGCCCACTATGGGGACAAATGTGCTTGTTGTGGCGAGACCGAACCAATATTTTTGACCATTGACCATTTGGACATTGCTGGTAATCAACATCGCAAACAAGACCCATCTGCTATGGATATCGCAAAATGGTTAATAAGAAACAATTTCCCCAATGGCTTTCAGGTACTTTGTTATAACTGTAATTTGGGGAGACATAGAAACGGAGGCGTTTGCCCTCACCAACAAAGAAAGGAGTCAATAAAATGTGTTTGAGTTCGATTTACACAGACGAAGATATGAACCGCATTGTAGAGGAATTGCCGGAAGTTGCACCTGGAGTGGTTGAAGTATTCAAAGTTGTGTGCGTAGTTAATGAACAATACCACGCCCTAAACTTTCACGAATCCTTTGTAAGTGGGATGAATTACGCCAAACAGCCTTTTGTTGAAGCCAAATGTAATACAAAATATTATGCGGGCTTTCACTTTTGGTCAAAAATGGAAGATTCAACCGATACTGGTCGGCGAATGCCTTTTGTATCAACATCAGAGGGTATGTTAGTAGACCTTGCTTTGCACAAGAATATTATAGCTACTCATATTGGTGTTGTAAGTTGTATTGTTAAAAAGGAATGGTTTACTGCAGTAGGAAAATGCGAATATGCAGGAAGCGTCCTCGTGACCTCCCAAGCTTTCTTCCCCGCCTATCCCGAAACAGAAGCAAAGCTTGAAGATTTCCTTGCTTGGCTGAATGAACCAGTTCTGGAGATGGCAAAATGAAAACCATACTAATAAACATTGTTTCTGGTCTTGTTTTAGTTTTTTTGGTCTGGACACAGGTTAGGAGAAAGCTATGAAATCTACCATCTGCACCATTTTAGTCGGGATAGTATTTGTAATGGCTATTGGCTTGGCTGTCCAGAATTATCAGCGAGGGCAGGAGATAATCACCTTAAAAGCCCAAGTTAATCATATACCGACCTTTAGAGATATACAAGAAATGGTCGGGGCTGAACCCGATGGCAAAATATGTAAAGGATGGCATATCCCTGAACACAGCGAAACTTTAAGATTGTGGGAATTAGCTATAAACCAACAATATGCAGATAAATGGGATTATTACTATAAAGAAGACCCTAATGCTTATATTGTTAAGAATAACAAACGAGCGCATCTGATCAGAGATACTCCCAAAGACAAGAACTAACTTCGGCTCGAATATGTATAGAAAGGCAAAGCGATGAAACGGTGTAAGGATTGTAAATGGTGGCATTGGCATATATTCGCTTGGTATTACAAAGATAGACCAAAATGGTTCTTCTATGAATGTGGATTGTGGTTGCACGACCGGAAACCTATCTGCATCTTGAAAACAAAAGAATATTATAAACGTAAAACCTGGAAATTCTGGAGGCCAAAATGAGAGAGATAAAATTCAGAGGCAAACGGAAAGATAATGGGGAATGGGTTTATGGGTATTATGTGCAATCTCCGAGGGAACACAAGATAGTTACGTATTGGCGCAATGAACCATTAGAAATACTAACTGCTGCATATTGTGGTTCTAAAGAGAAACACTATTCACAATCTACTTATACAGTCATCCCTGAAACAGTGGGGCAATTTATCGGCCTGAAAGCAAACGGCGAAGAAGTGTACGAAGGGGATGATGTTGATGTAAGTATGAGCTTCGAGGGTGGAACATTGCCACATAGGGGTATAATAGTTTACGATGAGACCTTTGGGGCGTTTGGCACTAAGAATGAGGCGGGGATTACATTGCTACATAACCACTGCTTACATACCCTGAAAATAATCGGCAATATCCACGAACACCCCAAACTACGAGAGCAAAAATGACCTCAAGAGACCAAGCAGAACAAGTAGCCGAAGATGAATATTGTGCTGATTGCAATGGCAACTGTTACCGAAAGGATAGTGGCTGTGATGAAAATTGTGAGGGCTTTCAAGAATTAGCCGAAGAAATCTTGCAGGAATGGGCGATAGAAAACAAGGAAAACGAAGCTATAAACACAGCAGACGAAATTAAAGAAGATAAACGATTGTTTGAGGAATAGAAAAATGGATGGTATAATTGCTATGGCAAAGGGTACGGAATATTTTTGCAATGATTGCGGACAAATAAGATTATCTTTGATTGTTGACAAATCAAAATGTGATAATTGTGGAAGCAAGAATATCATAGTAGGCAAAATCAATGAACTTGATGTAGAAGCGTTAAAAAATAACTATCTGAAGGAGAAAACTAATGGATTGGATAACACAAGAACAAGCCGCAGAAGCGGCGGAACAAGGCGAACTTGAAGCCCTTGAATGTTCACTTGAACACCACGAACAGGGCAGGGATAGTGATTGGATAGAACTAAAAGAAACGATTGAAAATGATAAGTTCTGTTTGAGTTGGGAATTATGTGCTTGTTGTCGTTTTGTTGGTAAGCAGGATGGTTTCAAAGATAATGGATGTAGAAAATGTCCACTTGGAGATTTCTTTTGTTGGGATAATATAATATGGGCTAAGGTTGGCAACTCTTGGGCGAAATTAATAAACTCTTTTTCCAACGCCAACTTCAAAGCATTTCAAGAAGTCGAAGCCGAGCTATGCACCTATATCAAGAGAGTGATAGAAAAGGTCAAAGCCAAAGAATGTGAGAAATGTGAGAAGTATGAGCCGGAATTAGAGGGGTTTGTTTGTGGCTGGTTCAATCGTGTTTCTGTTCAGAAAACCGAAGAAGATACAGTAAAAGTTTCTGTTTTTGGGTGGGGGGACAACGCACATCCAACTGGCGCACCAGCTCAAGCGTGGAATTTTAGTATGAACGAACTTGCTGATTTTTACCAGAAACTTGGTAAATTGCTTGCTAAACAGGAGAAATCAAAATGCTGGCCAAAACCTATACTTTAGAACTACTGCGTATCATAGCCATAAACTGTCCAGACAGCATAGAGGTTGTAAGGTCTAACTATACATTAAAAGGGGTTGAGGCAGAAATTAGAGATTTATTCGACGACAAGATTTACACACTAACAATAGAAAGGGCGGAAAAATGAGTAAGACCAAAGGAATGTTCTGGCACGTTCATCACGACCAATTACTTGAATATTGCTACGGTTACGGTGAACGGGTGCGATATATTAAGAAAAACAAGCCAAAAGACGAGAGAGAACTTCGCCTTCGGCTGTTTCAGCTAGTAAAGGGCAAATTGCCAGTAGCCGTTATCAAGGCGCAGACTGCCTGCGACAAGGCGCAGATTGCCTACGACAAGGCGCGGACTGCCTACGACAAGGCGTGGACTGCCTACGACAAGGCGCGGACTGCCTACGACAAGGCGTGGACTGCCTACGACAAGGCGTGGACTGCCTGCGACAAGGCGCAGATTGCCTACGACAAGGCGCAGATTGCCTACGACAAGGCGCAGACTGCCTACGACAAGGCGCTACAGAACAACGTGGTCGCCATCGAAAAACTACACCGCAAGGAATGTCCCGACTGTCCGTGGGATGGAAAGACTATATTTAGAAAGGGTGAAAAATGACAATAGCAGATATTCTTAAATATCCGGTTGGGTACAAATTCGGGGGCTGTGTTCTAACAGTCAAAAAGACTAAAAAATCAGTGCGATTACCTAACGACAGATACATACACACAGTCGTTCTTTTTGATAGCACCGGCGAAATGCTTGCCGATTTCAAAGACCCAGGCGGAGCAGGGGCGTATAACCCACTAACAAAAGGCCAGCAAGTCAAGATTACAGTAGCCGAAATTCAGACGGCGGATTCAACCGGACAGGCCAAAGTAGACCAAACAGGCACTAAATTATTCGTTGACCAGTTTGTTTTGGAAACCTCAACACAATACGAAACTGGAGAGGAATATCCAGACTGGAGAGTAACTGTTCGGGGCAAAATCAGACACGGCGTAGTATGTTCTCTGATTCGGGCAAAAGAAATAACGATAGAGCCAATTGCAGACCAGTCCAAAAAACATATTGAAGCAATCGTTGAATTTATTATGACGGGTGAGTAAAAAGGTTGATTCTATTCGACCACCTGTGTAAGATATGAACAGATAAGAAATTGAAAGGGGTAAAATGAGCCAAAGGGTAGAAGAAGAATTGATAAGCGATGCTATGGGATATGACAAAAACAAAGGAATGCCTCACAGCAAAATCGAAAAATTGTCAGCAGAAGAAATTGTTTGGCACATACAATATTTATCTAAAGACAAACGAAGCCACGTTTTGTGGCAAGATTGTGCTAAATGGTTGGAATTAAAAATGAAAGAAATCAGAAAATTAGCATCATATTTAGAATCGAGAAGTCCCAATGACTGACCCTACATTAACCGCAATCCAAGCCCTGCCCTCTTGGAAGCAGGAAGTGCTCGGCGAAAAATTCAGGCAGACCTTAAACAGCTACTATAAAAGGAATAACAGAATTACAAATACACGCAGACAGTTAGAAACAGACCCAAATTTTGAAAGGAAACAAGATGAGTCCGAACATTAACGAAATGAAAGAACACAGGTATTTGACCAAAGAAGATGTAGACCCGCCCGTAAAAATCACGATTGCTCGGTGCGAAAAGCAAGATGTGTCTATGGAAAGCGAGCCCGCAGACGAAAGATGGACGTTGTATTTCAAAGAAGATTATCTCCCAATGGTCTTGAATTGGACGAATATCTCAAGAATAGCCCTTGTTACAGAAGAGGAAAATAGTGATAATTGGGCTGGCAAAACAATAGTCCTGTTCAACGACAAATCTGTTATGTATAAGGGCAAATTAACAGGTGGTATCCGTGTCCAAGTACAAGCAGAACCCGTTGCTCCAGACGTGGTAGACAATATGCCCATAACCGACCATGGCAATATCCCTTTTTAGAGGTAGATTATGGAATGTCTCGGAACAATCCAGAACAAGCAACTGACCTTGCCGGTCGTTCAGCAAGAATCAAGACAGCAGTATTTGAGTATTATGAAAGAAGGGCAATTAGTAAGAATAAAATACACCAAAATCGCCGCCCAAAAGACCCATCAACAGGTTAAAGCCCACTTTGGCTTGGTAATAGAAGCAGTTAGAAGGAAACTCGAAGAAATGGGAATTGATATTTGCGGCATAGCAGCTAACAAAGATATGGTACACAAAATACTGATTAAAGCTTGTGGCGGAGTAGGCGATATGGGTGAGACATTAGGGCTAAGAGAAATGTCAGTTGAACAGGCAAGTAAATTCTTTGAAAACTGCCGGACTTGGGCAGCCACACAATTACAGTTAGTAATTCCAGACCCCGATAAAGATTGGCGCAAGAAACTATAACCGGAGCGGGCTAAATGATTAGACTATCTTAATAACACCTTTCTTTTTATGAGAACGAGGTAAAATTATTATGGTAAGTAGACAATATCAATGTTGAGAGTACACAAATTGGGTGCGTAGCCCAAAGCCCGCTCCAGTTTTTGAAAGGATTGAAGGATGGAAAAAGTAAATTATGCAATTCATCATCAAGTGATTGTTGATTGTCCGAAATGTGATTTTATACACATTGAAGATTTAGGAGAAGACGACTTAGCCGATGGCATTGAAATAGATTGCAAATGTGGTTTCAAATTTGAATTGAGCAATGAACCCACCCCCTAACCGGCTCTATAGAAAGGTGATAGATGAGTAAATGTAAACACAAAAAACTTGCCTTAGTAACTTCACACATTGATGAATTAGAACCAGACCAAGAACCGTTCAAAGAAGGAGAATTTGTACAGATGGATACGGTTTATGTTGATATTGAACTCTACGGCCATTGGTGTCCAAAGTGTGAAAAACTTGTAGATATTGGGATTGAGAGACAAGACTAAGCCCTTCAGGATAGCTGACAAGGATGGTTAGATGTTGATAATTCCAAAGAATTTAGAAAGGAAAAAAGATGATAATAGAACAAATAGATGAAAAGTTTCAAGACGGCCATGCTCTTAAAAAGTTGCAAGAAAAAGTTAATGAAATAATCAAAGTGCTTAACAATTCCTGCACTCCTCAAACCCCCAGTGTGCAGAAAAAGCATTTAGAACCTTAATGGCTCTATTCCAGAACAACCCTTAGAGTAGTGAGGTGTAGAAAAATGAAACGGTGTAAGGATTGTAGATGGTGGTGGAAGCGAAAACCGAAATTCTGGAGGCCAAAATGACTAAACAGGAGAGCAGAGCAATGAGAAAATCCAGAGGCAAGCGAGTTGATAATGGAGAACGGGTTTGTGGGTGGTATGTATTTGATAGGCTTCAAGGCTCGCACTATATATTTGATGATATGGCAAAGGGGGCTTGGAAATTTGAAGTCATCCCCGAAACAGTAGGGCAGTTTACCGGCAAGCTCGACAAGAACGGCAAGGAGATATACAACAAAACCATCTTATTAGATGCTCTATACAAAATTGGCTATTTGGTATGTTATGGTGAATCTCAATTTGGTTATGGGTGGTTTCTTCAATCAACAAAAGATAAGACCCGTACTTATCGGTTTGACAAAAGTATTTCTCGGATGGAAGTCATCGACGACATTCACGATGGAGAATTAAAGTCAAAGGAATGACTGAAAATGATACAGATTTATGATTGGATAAGATACGAGGTCAACAGTAAGGGGCAGCCCGCCAAGGATGATGAGGATTTACGGGCAGGAGCGCTTACTTATATCCGTCTTAAAAATCACGGCCACGCCACAAACAGGGGTCTACAGAAGCTCCAGAGACTCGCTAAGGGCAAAACAATGGAAGTGGTTGGGATATTTACCCAATTCCTTCAACTCGCCGCAAATAACAAGGCGGAAAACCGAGGAGTCTTGCGGGAACAAAGGGATGGCCGACCCGCTACAATCGCCGAATTGGCCGAGATTCTGCCCGCAACGGTCAAACAAATCACTTTTGCAATCGAATGTCTGTCAAATCCGGCAGTTTCGTGGATTTTGGCTGATAAAGAGGGTTTTCCAGAAAATTCTGGCGACTCCAGAAAAAGTGCGGACGCTTTATTAACACAACACAACACAACACAACACAAGTCAAGTCAACACAACGCTCCAGAAAAGGAGCAACATCTCGAACTTGTTTTACTCACCAAAGCCGAATACAAAAAGTTGACGGAGAAATTCGGCAAATCGCTCGCTGATGAAAAAATTGAGGAGTTAAATGACGCCGTCGGTCAACACGGTTACAAGTACGATTCTCACTACCATACCATTCTGGCTTGGCATCGCAAGCATTTACGGGAGCAGAAAGAGCAGTCCGACGCCGAGAATTATTCCTGCGTTATTTGCCACGAAGCCCAAAAAACCACCTTCCAGATGACTAAGGGTAAAAAGGTATGGCTCTGCCCACAATGTAAGGGCTACTTTAAGAAATCAGGCAGAACCAACTGGGAGGGTATCCCGCTTGACAAACTAACAATAATCATCGAGCAGGGGCGGGTTGATAAACGTCCGCCGAAAAAAGTAGATAATACAAATCCACAGCTTAAAGCTTTGCGAGGATTAAAGAAGCTTTGAAGAAAGGGGAATGATATTATGGAATTTGAAATTATACCAACTTGTAACAAATACGGCGTAGGGGGTTATGATGTTGCTATTCGTTTTGTTGGCGTAATCCGTAGGGCCAGATTTCATTGGTGGTGGAAGTATAAAAAAGATGCCAAACGTTTTATCAAAAATATACTAAAAAAAGACCAAGCCCTGAAAGGATAGAAAAAATGGATAAACAGACAGAAGTAATAAAAGAACTAAAGAAAATATCTGGTGATTATGAAACAGACGAGGATGATTTTTATAAAGATACATTGGGAGTAATCGAGCAGCTTCAGGCCGAGCTTGCGGAACAAAAAGAAGAAAATGAAAAACTGCGAAAAGTCTTTGCTGATTACCCTGATATGATGGAACGCTTAACCAAGCACAGCAAAGAGCAGACCAAAGAAGTTGAACGGCTGAAAGAATCGCTAATAGAAATTGGTGATTATGCTTACGAAGGTCATCGTGATAGTAGAGTAGACGAACACAGTTGCTTATACAAAGTTAGTAATATGGCAAGCAAAGCCCTGGGTAATCCAGAAAAAGGCGGTGGATAATGCCAACTAAAATACCCTGGACGGATGAAACCTGGAATCCTGTTGTCGGCTGCATAAAGGTCAGTGCGGGTTGCAAATTTTGCTACGCAGAGAAGATGGCTGTTCGGCAAGCATATATGGGAAACCAGAAATATCAGAGAGTAGTTGAATCCGACGAAGATGATAGGAGTGGTGAAAATGTTGTTAATGCCCCGAAGGTATCTTTTTATGGTTGGAATGGATTAGTCTTTTGCGATGAATCAGTCCTTGCCAAACCCCTGCACTGGCGAAAGCCAAGACGGATATTCGTATGCTCGATGGGTGATTTGTTTCACGAATCTGTGCCGTTTGATTTTATACTTCGGGTTTGGCAAATAATAGCCAAGTGTCCGCAACATACATTCCAGATATTAACAAAACGACCAAAGAGAGTAAAGGATTTTATATATCAAGCGTTCGGTGTTAATTATGAAGATTTTATGTCGCCCAGTCTTTGGCTCGGCGTAACAGCAGAAAACCAAAAGTGTGCCGATGAGCGAATCCCAATACTCTTGCAGATACCGGCAGCAGTGAGGTTTGTAAGTATCGAGCCGATGTTGGAAGGAATGAATTTGTTTAATAATGGCACAACATACGACATTTATCTGAAAAACCGTATTGACTGGGTTATCATCGGCTGTGAATCCGGCTCGAACAGGCGACCTTGTAAGCTCGAATGGGTGCGAGATTTGGTTGCTCAATGCAAAGAAGCGGGCGTGGCTGTATTCGTTAAGCAACTCAACATCAACGGCAAGGTTGTCAAGGACATAAAACAATTTCCGAAGAAATTACAAATTAGGGAGTATCCCAAATGAACAAAAAGACAGCTTGGCGATGGTGTGCTAAATATATCAAGCTGAGAGATGCTATTGAGGACTTTCCCGTTACTAAGGATTTAGAGTTAGTTCGCTGCCGAACCTGTGGTAAGTGGATAAGGACGAATACTAAAGATGCCCAGGCCAGCCATTTTATTAGTAGAGGGCTTGGTGGTTCAAGTGGGGTTTATTTTGATGAGCGTAATATACATATCTGCTGCTCCCAGTGCAACCGTTACTTACAGGGTAACGCCCAAGCTTACGAGCCGTTTATGCGGGATAAATACGGGCAGAAAGTTATAGACGAGTTAAGGATTAAGCATAAAATAGGTAGCTACAAAGGCCGGATAGAAGCCATTGGCCTGATGTATAAACAGATGTATCAGGAATTGAAAGGAGACTAAAATGTGGATATGGATTGGTTGGGGGCTATGTGGAATTTTAGCCTTTGCTATAATGTGGCGAGGATGGGGTATTTGTTTTAATGGTCGATACCAAGTAGCAAAACTTATAGAGAGCGTAGGATGTTTTGTATTGGGGCCGATTGGGGAAATAGTTGCTTTGGTAATGGTAGGCAAATATTGTTTTAGGAAAAAAGAACGGTTACATTTACCTTGCTTCCAGAAAGGAAAAACTAAAATGGAAAAGATTTATTGGGACGAAAGCCAGCAGCAGATTTTAACCAAGGACGGGAAGTGCTTGTACGACCCAAGGGCTGAACGGAATACATTTAATAGTATAGTAGCGACATTGACCGAGCGAGTTTACCGGCTTGAAAATGCTCAATACACAAAACGGTTATATGATAAGAATTGGGACAAGATTGAGAAACTGAAAACCCAAATGCCAAAAATTGAACCCGAGCTAATAAGTGCTATCGGTAAACTTGAAAGGCAACTCCAATGCTCTGCCAAGACCCAAGGCAAGCATAAGATGGTATACCAAAGCGACCCGCCGAAGCCCAAAAACGACACAAATTGGGACATTATTGGTGATTCTTGGAACACAGGCAATGCGTGTACTATTAAGGCCAAAAGATATATTTTCAAATGCTCAATCTGCGACCTTGAAATCACCAAAACCAAAAAAGAGCTTTCTGCTGTTGAAAAGGAAGCGTTGAAAAAACTAAAGCTTTTATAGAAAGGGAAAGAAAATGGACGACCTAATCAAAAGCTGGTCATTCTGGTTGTTCGTGGTATTGGCGATTATTGTGATGTTTGGCTGGCTTAGCGGTTGTGCCCAGCAAAAATCACCTACCCTTGCCGAGACCGTACCAGACAAACTCAAAATAACCGCCCATACTTTATCCGGTATGCCCAAAATGTTCAACTATATGGTCGGCTTATTTGTGGTCGGGCTAATCTTCTGGGGTTTTACGAAATCTAATATGGGCTGGGTAGTCCCCTCTGCTGCTATCGGCGGGGCGGTGTTTATGGTTTCTTTTGCAAGATACGCCGAATGGATAGGACTATTGGCTTTACTTTCGGTGGGTGTGTTTATATACAAGGCAGTTCAATATCAAAGAGAACGTAATGTAAACGGAAAAAAGGAGAATTAAAATGATTAAATTAGGCGACAAAGTCAAGGACACAGTAACGGGTTTTTCGGGCGTGGCTACAGCTAAAGTTGAATTTCTTAATGGTTGTATACAATTTATGGTAACACCAAAAATGGCAAAACCAAAGAAAAATGAAACCCCTGAATACCCTACAGCTACTTACATTGATGTTGAACAGCTTGTAATGGTTGGGGTGCGTAAAAAAACCAAATCTGAACCCAGTGGCGGTGGGATACGACAACATCCTGGTTTTTAAGGAGAAAAAGGTTAACGGCATTGATTAGCCCCACAGAATTGCCGTGAAGGGGTCTGGCATTGATTCTGGCGGCCTAAAACAGAAAAAGAGTAGCTCTACTGCCCTAATGGGCTTAAAACGAAAGGAGAACTGAAATGAAACTGGGAACAATTGAAGTAGATGAGTATGTAGGAAAGGCTATTGATGTCGAGCCAGACAGGGGGAGAAAAGCTATGTTAGCCCAAATGAGGGACAATCCTTATGGCAACGAAAAGGATGTTTTGCAGCATTTTGAATTTCTCGAATTTGCCAGCACTACTAACACAAGAGAGATTGACTTGAGTTTTCTGTCAATGTCGAAGGATTTTAAGGGAGAAGGATTTAAGAAAGTGCCGGAATTTGCCGTGTATTTGCTCAAAAAACACGGTGCTCAGTTCAAGTTTGATGATTGCACAATAGAACTTTCAGGACATGGCACGATTCATCCTAAAAATCTTCGTACGATTTGGTTTGGCCCTTTGCTCAAGGCTTGCCAAGTAAAGAATGTGCAGCGTGAGATGGGGGGAACTCTTCCTTCGCTCGACGCCCTTGGCCCTCCTCCCCCATTTGGTACATCTCCAGCTTTTTCGGCAGCACAGATGATGGCACAAGAAAAAGTGAGAATGAGAAGGATGTATGCTTATTCTCACTTGGCAGAAGAAAGAAGAATGAGAAACCAAACAACCTTTGAACTTACAAGCTCTTTCTCTGGTGTCATTGCGCCCTCGGCCAAAGAGAAAATAGAAGAAGCCGATAAGTGTTTTGAGGAAACCGCCCTGATTACTATGGCAAACTGGCAGGAAAAGAAAATCCAGACCGACCCCTTGATTGTGAGTATCTACAACGGCAAGGCATATCTCATCGACCACTTTGACACAAGTCAAGTTGAGAACTATGTATTAAGTGAATTTCTATTGTAGTATTCTAGGCCTCGCCTACGACAAGGAGGTCAAGGGCGAGGTATTTAAGGAGAAAGAATGAAACGGTGCAAAGTTAAAGAGTGTAGATATTGCAAATGGGGCATAATACTTCCGACTAATATATATTGCGTTGCCAAAAATAACTATTGGGATATTTATAGTATCGGAAATTGCCCTTTTTATGTCCGTAAATGGGGGAAATTCTGGAGGCCAAAATGACTCAAAACCCGACAGGATTAAGGAGATTAAAATGACACGATTTGGACATTCAAAATTTTATGAGTTATTAGACCAAATGGCAGAACTGCATTCAGCTAAGAACCACGATTACGCAGGCACAAAAGACCCATTAGCTAATCTTAAATGTGCCGAGCGGATAGACATTGAGCCGTGGATTGGCTGCTGGATACGTATACAGGACAAGGTATCACGAGTAGAGACTTTTATCCGGCAGGGTGAGTATAAAGTTAAAGACGAGTCGGTTAAAGACACCCTGCTTGACTTGGCAATTTATGCTCTATTAGATTACATATTATACGAAGAAAGGACTCAAAATGGAGATTAAATTCAGGGATGGTTTATGGTATTTTGCGCACCCGTACACTTGCAAAGACGAAGATGGTAATTATGTTTTAGGCGGCGAAGAAGCTAATTTTAGACTATGTTGTTACAGAGCAGCACAACTAATAGAGCGGGGATTTGTGATTTATGCGCCCATAGCACATACACACCCCATACATTTGAGCTATCCGCAATTTGTAGGTCAATCAGTACACGATATGTGGTACGAGCTTGATAATGCCTTTATTCAATCTGCTGGCTTTGCGGGTATTATACTTGCACCATTATGGGAAACGTCAAAAGGTTGTATCGCTGAGAAAGAGATGTTTGAAGGTCTTGGGCGAGAAATTAAATATTTTGACGACGTTCTCAATGCGCCACGGTGCAATAACCACCAATGACCGACCTTGAACAGTTAGAGGCAATGCTTGAATTGGCTCTGGATTTATTGGAAGTGCTTGTAGAGCTTATGGAGAAAGGAGAACAGATATGAAAATTGACTTTCTTGGATTTCAGGGAAATAGACAAAACCATCAAGATTGGGCGTTGGAAGTGATACCTGAAACAGAATTTGAAAAAACATTTATTTCGGCGTTGTTCCAATCAGACCATTTTGGAGCTACTGCAACATTGAAACAAATGCAACCTATCGCTGCATTGTTGTATAAAGAAGAAACAGGATTGTCCATAATGGTATCTTCTGAAAACTTTTGTGAATCTGAATTAGTGAAAGCAAGGCGGCGCATCACTGAGCTTGAGCAGACCCTAAAGGAGAAACCTAATGCCAAGTAAATACTGCACATTTGAGGACGAGGTCAAGATAGATGAATTTACTTTTAAGATACAGATTTGTGTTACCGCCCCGAATGGGCAAGTTGTAGATGAGTATATGGCGAGAAGGGTTATAGGCGAATTTAAGCGAATACTTGACGCCGACTTTGAGGCAGAAAGGGAATAGAGAAATGACCAAGGGCGAAATGCTTGATGAGATATTAGATTTGCTTCAAGGAGAGAATGTTTTGAAGCGGAAAAACCACACCATTGAAACACGGCAACCATTCCACGGTAGTTGTTGTTGCTGCCAAAGCTGTGGTTATGCTTATGATGAATGTGTGTGCCAGCATAATAGGGTTTTTGAGGAATTACACAGAATTTTCAGAGAATACAAGGAATGAACTGCCATCTCTGCCATAAAGAAAGGGAAGAATGAAATGACGGTACAAGAACTAATAGACAAGCTGGTAAATTGTAAGTTGGAGGCACAAATAAAGATTATACAAGAGGAAGAACTGGAGTGTACGCCTGAAATTTGGAACGACGAAAAACAAGAGGTGGTTGGCAAGGCAGTAAAACTATATAGCGAAGATTTATACAGCCACGAAGTTTACTTGCTCGCCGTTGACAAGTAAATGAACTGCCATCTCTGCCATAAGCCCACAGCCCTGACCGAAAAAGAGCTTGCCGGAATGGGATGTACGAAAGTGGCCTGTAGTGATTGTGCCGAAGTGCTGGCTGAACAGGATGAGAAAGCTAAGGAATGGAAGGAATGGAAAAATGGCAATTGAAAATTTGGTTTGGGTGTTGCCAAGACCAAGACGTGACCATTATAAAGGAAGTTGGCCGTTATGGTTTGAGGAAAAACTCCTTTCTTTATATGGATACGACTATAAAAATAAAGACTTAAAAGGTGACGTAATACATTTGTTTTCGGGCAAGGTTCAATATGGTTTTCGTGTAGACATAAACCCAGAGGTTAAGCCTGATATGGTTTGTGATTGCCATAATTTGCCAAAAGAGTGGACTAATAAATTTGAGTTCGTGATTTGTGACCCACCATACAATACAGAACTATCCAAACAATTATACGGAACAGGGAAGATATGTTACTCGAAATATATTGCCGAAGCAGTTAGAATAATTAAACCAAATGGGTTTGTGGCTTCATATCATTGGGCAATGACACCCCGACCCAAAGGAACAAGTTATCATCGAAGAATATTTATTGGTACTCGTATTTGGCACAAGCCAAGAGTGTGTTGTGTTTTTCAAAGAAAGGATTCTGATAATGGAGATGATAAACAATTTAATAGTGATTAGTGATTTGCACGGCGGTTGTAAATTGGCTTTATGCCCGCCGAATGGTATTACATTGGACGATGGCGGTTCTTATATGCCGAGCAAACTACAACTTGTGTTATGGGCGTGGTGGCGGGAATTTTGGGATGAATGGGTTCCGGAGGTGTGCAGGGGAGAACCGTTTGCTTTAGTAGTAAACGGCGATGCCTTGGATGGGACTCACCATAATTCTGTAACTCAAATATCTCATAATCTATCCGACCAGTCTAATTTGGCATACGAAATACTTGCACCAATAGTTGAATCAGCAAAGGGTGGATATTATCATATCAGAGGAACAGAAGCTCATTCCGGCAAATCGGGGCAGGAAGAAGAACGCCTCGCCCAAAAACTGAAAGCAATACCCAATAAGTCAAACCAATATGCCAGATGGGAACTGTGGATTAGAATAGGATATGCGCTGACACATTGCTCTCACCATATTGGCACAACTGGTTCAATGGCCTATGAAACATCTGCTATCCAGAAAGAACTGGAACAAATTTATGTGGAATCAGCAAGGTGGGAAAACGAACCGCCCGATGTGGTTGTTCGTTCTCATCGCCATCGTAACGCAGAAACAAGGGTGCGCAGAAAAAAGGATGGGAAGAACAACTTTGCTATTAGCTTTGTAACGCCGGGCTGGCAGCTTAAAACCCCGTTTGCCTACCGAATAGCCGGTGGACGTGTTACGCAACCACAGATAGGCGGTTCTTTGGTAAGATGTGGCGACGAAGAGATATACTCTCGCCATCAGGTCTGGGACATTGAAAGAGAAGAAGTGGAAACGCCGTGCAGACAATAACATACGAAGAATGGATGGCTGAATTGCAACAAGGCGAGGCTTCAGACAGCAAGATTTCTCATCAAAGAGGTGTGCGTTGGGTTAATCGCCGGAATCGTTGGGGAGCAAGGGCTGGATATAACGGGGAAGATGTTTTTCTTGGCTATTTTAAGGATGAGAGAGATGCCATTATTGCTGTTTTGCGCTTTAGAGAAACGCACCCATTAGCTGACAGCACACTAAGAGAAGCATCTAAAAAACCTCGCACGGATGGGGAATCGAAATATAAAGGCGTTTACAAAGTTACCCATTACGATAAGTGGAAAGCAGGAATTGCCAAAAAAGGCAAAAAATACTATTTGGGAGCGTATTCTGCCGAAATAGAAGCAGCCAAAGCTTATGACAAAAAGGCCATAGAATTATACGGCGAATATGCTTATACTAACCGGATGGCGTTTCCAGAGGATTTTAACGGAATGTCCGTATGAGTTTGAGGATTGAGAAATGAAAGCTTATTGTGGCTATTGTGTTTTTTACAATCCTATCAGCTATATGGTTTGGTTTGGCGAAAGGAATGTAAGCGGTGGTTTGGCTTGGTATCAAAGATGGTTGGAGAACAGTTGCGAGCTTGGCAAGTACAACAAAGAGAACCGGTGTGTTTTTTACGAATCCAAGCCGTACATTCCTAAACCAGATTTGGGCGTTGGAAAACACCAACGCAAATCTGGCAGTTTGTTTATTACAACGTGGAATGAAATCCCTTACGAAACCTACCTTGGCAAGAATGGTTTTTACATAAATTGCTTTAATTATAGATGGCTCGTGGCGATAAAATTATGGCTAAAAGCTCTTTTGAAGAGTAAAGGAGAATAGAAATGGGAATGTACACAGAACTTATATTTGGTTGTGCTTTGAAATTAGATACACCACAAGGAGTTATAGGTATTTTGCAGGGCTTGGTGAAAGGGGAATTGGATAATATAAAAACTATGGATGATGACTTTTTCGCATCAGAAAGGTGGGGATATTTGTTTAGGATGAGCAGTTATTATTTTGGTGTTAATGAACCACAAGGCAAAATATGGTTTGATAATATTGCCAAAAACTGGCGCATATCAACTCGGTCTAACCTTAAAAACTACGATAATGAAATCGAGAAGTTTCTTGCTTGGATAAAACCTTATATTGAAGGAGGCAGTGGAGAACGTGATATGTATGCTATTGTTACTTACGAAGAATCTTTGCCGAAGATTTATTATTTAGAGTGAAGGAGAATGAAATGTTTAATACTTATATACCCCAAACAACAACCGACAGCTATTACCCCAAAACCCTTAATGTGTTTTATATCAACTATTCGAGCGATTGTGTGTGGCTTATAAAAGGAGAATAGAAATGACTGAAATTGAGAAATTCATAAAAGAAGCTACTGCTCGACGTAAACAGGGGGCGGATGAGGCACAATGGGAGTTCGCAACTTTGTTGGGCAGAAGTCTTTATTTTGTAGAACAACTTCAAAGCAGGTTAAAAGAATCAACTAAAAATGTAGCAATTTGGCGAGAAGCAACCACAGTTGGCGAAAAGAAAAACGAACAACTTCAAGCCCAACTCTCGGACTTGAGAGGGGAGAATGAGAAGCTGAAAGAATCACTAAAAGTAATACAAACAGGGCTGAGAGAAACGATAAGTGGTGATGCTTTCTGTTTTTCTATAGGAGCGATGTTAAGCGTGATTGAGCAAGCCCTAAAATGAAAAACATCAGATTACGAGAACAAGCCGAAAAGCCCCGCCTTGAAAAGGGCAAGAGTCCCGAATATGATGAAGACAAAGCTGCGGTTTTAGCAGAGCATACGAAAAGGATAAGGAAAGAATTGGGGATTAAGGATTGATTTTACAGTTTGAAGGGAATTAGAAATGCGGAGTGATATGTATTGCCACGGCTGTGCTAAAGACTTTAGTATCGACATTGATATGCAGGCAGATGGTAATCACGTTTTTAAGTGTCCGCATTGTCAGCACGAACATTGCAGGGTTGTTAAAGACAATGTTGTAACAGATGAAAGATGGGACAGAAGAAATGGCAATGCTGGTATGGTTTATTATCCGAAAGTATACAATTCGTCACCGAACACATCTATGTATGTCGTAACCGGAGGATGTACATTTATATCTGATAGTTGGGCAAGTTCAAGTACAGCATCAACATTTTACTAAACCTTGAACCCCTTTAGTTTCTGGATACTCTTGATTACGCCTTTGGGGATAGAGTATCTATCTCTTGTGCTTTTCTTTATTGTACCTATTGTTGGGCTTATATGCAAGAATTCTTTATCTTCTCTTATGAAAAATCCGACACAAATACAGTCTACATCCTCTGGCCTCTTGGCACAGTCATCAGGCGTAAGCCAGTCTGAATCAAGTTTGGCGTCAAGCCAGCGCACAACCAAAATGTCATTCAGTTTCTTCTTCATTATTTATTCAGAAGCCATCCGACCAATCCGGTCAATAAAGAGATTAAAGCCACCGCCCACAGGGGAAGTCGGTAGACCATCAATTTCTTAATCTCGTCTACAGCTTCCCAGAGGGACTTAATATCTTTTTCGTTGCGATTTATTCTGGCTTCGTGGTCATTTGGCATTTGCCTTCTCCGGTTTTTTAGGTTTTTCAATCTTTATTGCTTCTGTAACTACTACGGCTGCCTTGGCTATGCTTAAATCGCCCGTCCGGCAAGCGGCACTGCATAGAGCAGTTAAAGTATTCTGAGTTTGTAAACTGTCAACCTTAATTTCCATTAGAGAGTCCTTTCTATTTAGTTAGTTCCGTTCTGCTTCCTACCGTGTCCTGTTCGATATGCACACCAACCTGTACTACAAACGGGTCGGCTGCCGGTTCTGCACCGGAAGATGCTATTCGCCTTACTCTTCCTTTTATGCCTGCCCCCTGTAAAAAATTTCCAGTAGCATCAGTGCCTACATCTATAACCCACGAAGTTTTATCAGTTGTACCCGATGGTATTGTAATCTCGGCATTTATCGTGGTTGTTCCTGCATAAACATCACCAAGTGCGCCCGATGTTTGATTGTCTATAAGTTCATATTCTATCTCGAACTTTATAGTCTTATCCGAACCTTCTTGACCGTTTGTTGCTCCGTGAACGTGAAATAAAATAGTAGAACCTTCTTTGTACGAATGAGCAATTTCCGAAGTAAATTCCTGAAAGTCATTAACCCCGTAAGTATATGCGTTCAGATTGCTTATAAAACCCGACCACGTCGGGGCGTTGGCGGCGGGGACTTTGGCAGCGTCGAGACTAATAATAATATCTTCAAATACTGTAGCTGTGCCGTTAAATTCCAATGTGCCATCGGTTTCAAATTTTGAATAATTTGTAGTTACTGCCCCGAATCTTATCTCATTGGGAATATTAAAGTAATCCTCATCTTGCCACCAGTGCAAGACCCCTGAGTTTGTACCTGATGGCGAAAAGTTTAAGATTGTATCGAAAGAATAACCCAACTTAAAATTATGGTCAGTTGCAGCAACTATATTACAAGCCCAAACAACATTTCCAGAGGTGTCTTTATATTCTATCTCAGAATTTACTCCATCTGACTCAAAAAATATTCCAACATTATTATCGGAAGCCGCCTTGAAAACATACCTGTCATCCCCAACCAGTAAACAACCAGCACCAAAAAACTGACCGCCACCAGTAGCACTGACAGAAAAGTAATCAGTTATTCCGCCATCACCAACTGTTAAAGTTTCAATATTTACATCGCCCGTACTGAGATAATCACCCGTTCCAGCGGATATGTCTACATCAGAGCCGTTTATATTACCGACGTTAGTGAAGTTACCGGAATTGCTTATCGTAACATCGGCAGCGCCTATAATGGTATTACCATTTGCGGGCGCCAAAAGGACATTTCCGTTTGATACGCCACCGATTCCTGGCTGCAAGATAACGTTACCACCAACCCCGCTGGCTGCTGCCCCACCTGCCATTAGGGCGTGCCCGGCAGTAAGACCAATACCGGATGTAGCAGAAGCCGTAAGAGCTATTGTATTACCAGGAGTTGTGGCCGAAGGTTCGCCGGTAATTTCTAACTTTCCGGCAGTATCTGCAATTCCGCTTGCATCTATTGTAATGCTGTCAACAGTTATGGTATTGATAACATCGAGAGAGTCACTAATATCCATTACGCCAGCACCAGTCCAGGTATTGCCTGTTTTCAAGCGAAGGTCGCCATTGGATATAATAACATCGCCATTGGTTGTACGGAAATTACCGTTGGTTGAACGAAAACTGCCGTCGGTCAGCAGAATATTGTTAGTAGATATTGTCCAGTCGGAAGTCAAATCACGTGAACCATCAGCCAAAAGATACTGGGTATGGTCATCGTCAGCTAAACCCAAAAGTAAGCCGTGGTCGAGCAGGCCGTTGATGTACTCAATAGAGCATATACGGGAGTTGCGCAGCATTTAGAAACCCTCAAGTCCTGTTTCATCTTCAAAAACATTAACACTGGCGCCCAATAAAGCTGCGCCAGAAAGCGAAATGTCAAGCAGGAGCTTAGTAGCCATATCTCCATCAACATCATCTTCAAACAGGGAAACGGCATCTGCGATTGCCATTGGATAAAACCTAGATGCCACAGCTTTAGTTATTTCGATGGGAGTTTCTACTGGGTCGCCCAGAAAATCTTGTTGTAAGTATATATCAACATAAAGAGATACCATTGGAGCCAATTTGCCCCTTCCAAATCTAGTTGCTAGCCTTCCTTTTAAGAACGGTGTAGTATCTTCGAGTTCTCCAGTTTCTGTATCTTTTATTTTGCCTGTTACAGTTCTTGCCAAAAATGTAAACAGAGATGCTTTGCCGCCAGTTATATCTACTCTTTTGTTGCCTATAACTATTTTTCCGAAATTGCCAGAGGTCGGATTAAGTTCAATATCAACACCAGACATAGCAGCCAAACTAAGAATTGATGATGTCATTGCAAGGCTTCCTAAAAACTGTCGCTGTGCCATTCTTCTGGCGAATGGGTCAAGTTTTGTATATTTTCCAACGCCACCATAAATCCTAGGGTCTAACATATTTATATCAGCAGATAGTTTACGGGCAGAAAAGAGAAGTTGGTTAAATGCAGGGCCTATGTTCCCAAACTTATCCGCCCTGCCTAAATTACCACTACCAGTGAATATATTTATCACATTTGCAATATCTCTTGTTAGTTTCAGTCCTTCTGCTCCCTGTACTGACCTTCCCTGCATAATAGCGGCATCAACCATATTGTTAAATCGGTTCCATCTAATATAGTTAGCCATACCAGTATATGCACGTTGGGAAGCCCTGATATATCTACCAACAATAGGAATCCTATCTGCAAAAGTTGACTGTATGCCTTCTTCTCTAAGTTCAAGCCTGCTTCCGAGGTCTGTTAGTCTTAGCCCAGATTTTCTAGCCATTTGTAATCTAGGCGAACCCTTAATCTCCGCCATTAAATTTCGCAAATTCTTTTCAGACCAAGCATATTTGAACTGTTCACCAAAGGCTTGCCAGAATTCTTTCGTTCCCATTGACCCCCATCCTTGTCTGAACGGAAACGACAAGTCAAGAGATGTCATAATTGTTCTAGGCGTGCCTGCTACATCCAAAGCTATGGTTCGCCAAGTTCGTGGTTTAGGCACAAGAATATTAGAATATTCCTCAAAATCCAAAATAGAGTTACCGTAGTCAATTTGCAACTTCTTGTTTTTGGGATTGCTTTCCAGCAAAATTTTGTTGGCTTCAATTGAGTTAGATAACTCATTTAATCTTTGTACTTCGGCAGCAGCGATGCCGCCTTTTTGTCTCATTACTTCTCTTGCTATTTGGACTGTTCTTTTGGCCGTGTCCCTCTCGCCCAATAACCTAATGGCCTCTTTGTCAAGAATCTTTGCGACCTTTGGGGGTTTCTCAAAATCGCCAGCGACAATCATTTCGTCAAATCTGGCACGTTCATTGGCAAGTCTGGTTTTGTATGCTTGCAAAGAAAGTTCTTGTGGTGTCTTTTTGGGATTTGCAATATCCTTCATATTTTGCAGTTCTTCTTTGAGTGCATCACGCCTTGACTGCAAAGCCTCTATTTCCTGCGATGTTATTTTCGGCGCTTTCTTTTCGGCCGACAAATCACCCTCTTTTATCCTTCTCTCTAAATCAACTATAGACCGATTAAGCGATTTGGTCGCCGCTTTGATTCGTTGGTCAGGTGTTACTTTTCTAGCAGCACCGAATACTGCGTCAAATTCTTTTTGCAAAGCATCACGTTCTTTAGTGAGTCGTATGGTTTCAACGTCTGTAGGCTGAGGTTTTTTGGTTTTTATTGTTCTCTTGCCAGTTTTTAACTGTTCTTTGAGTTCTTCAATCCTATTGGTCAATCTTGTTTTAATACTAGCCAAAGTAGACTTCAGTTCTCTTTCAGGACTGACAGATTCAAAACCGCCTTTCTTTTTGGCTTCGTTTACTAATTTAATAAGCCTCCTGCCTTCTGCACTAGGCGGTTGCCTTTCAAAGCCAGTGGCCGATGGCGCTATGCCCACGGCCATATCCTGCAATTTAGCTACTTGCTGGAATTGGTTATTGATGTCTCTTCGTATAACCTTAATTTCATCTTTATTAAGAAGCTTAAACTTGCCTGCGCCACTCATCGCATCCATTGTCTGACGCTCTGTAATAGTTGGGTCAATGCGACTAAGTATTCTATGCATTTCTTTAAGAAGTAGTCCACGAGACTTGAAACCACTTCTTATTAACGATTCTTGTAAAGTCCTAATTGCTTTTGTTTGATTAAGTAAATGAGATTTTTTCTCAAAACCAAGTTTAAGTTGTGCAACACTACCTTCTTTCTCGGCCAAGTCTAATTTGGCCATAGATTTTTTCCATAATTCTTTAAGATGTGGAGCAATTCTTTCACCGAACTGGTCTTTCATTGCCTTAGTCCACACAGGAAGGTTTCTGCCTACGGCCTCTAGGTGGAAAGCCGAAACCTCAAGTACATCTAAGAATCTTGCAGGATTTATTCCGGCAGAAAGAGTAGATACATCGCCAAGCCTTTTTAGTGCCTCATTGGCTCGTACACGAGTAATAAATCTGTTTTTGGCGCCATAGGTTTTGGCTTTTATATCAACCCTTGCCTTGGGAATAATAGGCTTGCCTTTGACAATATCTTTTATCGTCAAATCTACTATTCTATTTGATAGCTTTTCCTGAACCTTGTTTAATTTTTTCTCTGCCTTGCCCAATGTCTTGGCCAACTTCTTATCTGGTATAACGCCTCTGGCCTCAATAACATCCCTTGTTGTTTGAACCGGTGAATACTTCCTCTCGTTGGCCAGTGCTTGTAGTTCTTGTGCCCTCCTTGTCGTTGCTTCGACAAATCTATTAGATTGCGCCAATCTTGTTATTGTAGCAACATCACCTTCGGCCATAGCTCTGTTTTTTACAGCCACAAAAACAGCACTGTCAAGAACGCCTTCCGGAAGAGGCTCTTCTCCTAATACTATTTTAATAGCTTTGTCCCTTGGGATTCTATTGGCAATTTTAGCTTGCTTTTTACGTTTTGCAACTACGTGTTCAGGCAGGTTTTCAATACCTTCTTTTCCTATAATTCCTTCCAGTATGGCCCGCTCTTGTATTCTTTCTGAAACTCTACTTACAGCGGTTTCCTTGCCAGCAACCTTAACAGGTTTTTCCGCAGGAAGAGGTGGTTTTTGCGATGGCTTTTTGCCAAGCCTGCGTATCCCCGCAACTTCTTTTTCGACAAGCGTTTGTCTTATGGCAGTATCCATTTCTTTTATAGTAACGCTTTTGAGTTGAGGCGTGGCATCCCTAACTGCACGAATAAGTTCAAGCTTTGACTTGGGCTTTAGCGCATCCCATTCGGCTCTTTTTACACTCATAAACCCAAGCAAAATCGGAAGCCCGGTGTTTACTATTATCTCTTTAGTATCACCACCAGCCAATGCAGTAGATACTCCAAATATAGCACCAACACCAACACCACTACCAAGCTTTGCCAAAACAGGCTTGGTGGCTGGAAAAAATCTGCCCACTACTCCCATTGCACCAAACATAGAAGCACCAGCACCAGGAGGGCCACCATTGGCGAGATTCACAGTCTCCCAAGCTAGGGGCGGAGGAACATTAGGAAAAGCATTTCTAAATGCGGCTATTTTAACGCCGTAGCCTATAATGCCTGCAGCAGCATCAACGCTTGTCTCAAGCCAGCCTTCGGATTTTTCTAATTCTACTGGGTCAAAATAACTAGCTATCTTTTCTGGGATTTCAAATTGTGGTTCATCTTTGAGAAAATCACTATCCCTTGCTTCTGGTTTTTCATATAACTGATTAGTCCAATCTGCTAACTGGTCTTCATATAAAACATCTGTCAGTTTTATTCCGTTTTTACTTTCCCATTCATCTATTAACTCAACTGCTCTTTCTTGGGCGACCGTCAAGTCGCCATCAGTCAAGGTTCTTACTACAGAAGATACAATAGTATTCCGCAGTTGAACAGCAAATCTACCAGCAAGAAAGGCGGCAGGTTCAAGAAGCGGCCTTTTTCGTTTCGGTCTAAAATTACCAAAGGCTTGTAATTCGGATGTAGGAATTAGTGTTTTGGTGGATAGTTCAAAATCTTTATCGGAATCCTTCACTTCTTGGTCTAATGTCGTCAAATATCCACGACTTAATAAGTCGCTTGGCGCAGAAGATTCAATTTCAGAAAAAGGACGTATTCCTTCTGGGGCGACAGGGCTGTCAATGGAAGCAATTTGGTCAAAGGCTTTTACTGCCATTTCTTGCCCTTCCATCTGTTATAATATCGCAATGCCTCTTCCGTATCAGCACTTTTCAAATCGCCCACATTTCTGTAAAACTCTTCTTTTGTTTTGGGCGCAACATTAAAATCAGTATCAAACTTAAACATTGTCACGCCTATCTGGGCGCTCATATTGTTTATTTCTTGTGGAGTGAAAATATGGCTTGGGTCTGTTTCTATTGTTTTGTCTATCCATCTAAACAATTGCATATTTATTTCTTCTACCTTATCGCCAACCCGCTTTTTTTCTCTCTTGGTGTAAAACAAAGAGTTTTCAGCGCTTTTAATCGCTTCTGCTTTTTGTGTTAGGATATTATCAATCATTACGGCGAGCGGTTCTGGATATGGGCTGTTAAGCCTTTTTTCCGCCCAGTTAAATGTTGTATCGGTGATTATTTTGTCAATATACCTCGCCTTTAGAATGTCGTTGTAGGCAGATTTAGTGTCTTTTATACCCAAACTAACTTCTAACAACGTCTTGTTTACAACACCTAAGCCCTTTCCTGTTGATTTGGCGGGCGCCTCTTTTTGGCGATTGGTTATTATTGATTGCCAAAACAAGACTTCTTTTTGTTGATTTTTATTTGTTTCGGCATTTGGATATTTCTCTCTAACATCGTCTAAATTCAAATCATTTTGCCTGACCTTTTCTGTAAAGTCCTGTCTTATCCCAACATCAAACTTAAATTTTTGTCTTTTGGCATTATTTAACAATCTTTCTTCTTCTTGTCTAATAAATGCCAATTGGGCAACTCGCTCGCTTGGAATAAAAGCTTTTGTTGCTGTTGCTAATTCCCTTGCACCTTTGAAATCTTTTCTTTCGACAAGAACAGAAATTCTCTGCTTCTCTGCTTCTCCAAGATTCTTCTCCATGTGTATAGCAGCAACTTCTTTGGTATATTTTCTTTCAAGGGCTTCCTGATATAATTCCGTTTGCCTGGCTATAGTTACTGCATCTGCACCACGTCCTATCACAGAAATTCTATTCTTGCCGCTTACGGCAATGTCATTTTCAATTTGCTGGGCGGCGGCTTGAATCTGAACCCCTATACCAAGTTCATCATCAAACGCTTTCTGTTCGACCTGTTCGTTGGCAAGCGCCTCTTTGGAGAATCTCAGATTGGCAGTTCTTTTTCTATGACCAGCTTTAATCTTTGACAAGCCCTCTGCCCAAGTGTCGGGGTCGGGATTGTTTAGCATAAACTGTTTCATCTCAAGTTTAGCCAAATCCCTCGACTCGCCAGCAGCGTTTATAGATAGTGAGTCCTGTGCTTTCTTGCTTCTCTTGTCCAATTCTTCCAAGACTCCGCCTACAACCTTAAATGCCTCTGCGCTTGCTTTAGAGAACGGAAACCTCGATGGGTCTATAAAAGGCGTTCTCTGAACTGTAGTCTGGAGTTGCGCCCGTTCTACTGGAACTGGAACACTTGAATCTGCTCGTTCGATTCTTGCCATAGTTTATCTTCTTGGAATTGTCCCTACGCCCCTAATGGTTGGTGATGGGGTGGTAAATGAGCTTGACGGGAAATTGCCGCCACTGGCTGTTGAACTAAATGCGAAACTGCCCGTCCTGTTCGGTTGGGTATTAAATGTCGTATTTGTAGTTGGAGTGGGAGTGAAGGAACCAAGTATAGAAGCACCAGCTTTGATGTATGAGAGGCGCTTGGCTTCCTTGCCTAAAGTGAAAGCAAACTGACCTTGTGCAAGACTTAATTGGCCTCGGAATAGTTCCTGCCTACCTAAGACCTTGCCTTTGAATATTTCAAATGCCGCCGCTTGTCTCAGTTCCCGACTTCTGATTAAACCTCTTCTTAAAGTTAAATTCCTGCCAAGAAAGAATTGGAACGCAGTATCGGTTAGAACGCTTAACGTAGCACCTGCTAAACCTACGCCGGATTTACCGATTATCGCTCTCTGGGCGGCTTTTTTAATCTTCCCCCTGCGGGCAACCCTTCTTTCGGTTACTTCAGAAGCATCTGTTTCGGCCTTCGCCTGCCGTCTTAACGCCGCTGCGTTGGCTTCGGCTGCGTCGTTTAATGCTTTCTGGTTAGCTCGTGCCGCCGCAAGGTTCCTTTCGCCAATCTGTCTTGCGAACTTGCCTTGAGCTTCGGTAATCTGCCCTTCTTTGATTTTCTCAAAAGATTGAAGGGCAATTGCGGCTATTATTGCTACTTCTGCCATTAAATCACCATTTTTAGTTTCTAAAACACACTTGAGTATTTATGATAAATATTACCGTTATAAACTTCTTGTTCGTCTGTTCGTTTTAAGTTAATCAACTTAGCTAATTTCTCGCCCTTACAGAATTTATCTAAGATGTAAGTGGATATTTTCACATTACCCACCGATTCGACCATAAGCGAGAAAGCTTCTTTAATCGTTCTCGCCCACATAAAAGGTTTTACGGCACAATTCTCGCTTATCTTGACCCAGGCCATACCTTCCTTGTCATTGAGAAAAACCACCCCACCACAAGCCATTATCTTTTCATCTTCCATTGCAGTGACGGCTATTCCTCTTTTGGCTATATCGTCAAACTGACCCAAAGAAGCAAACGGTTCAACTGGGTCAGTTATTTCCAAAGCATCACCGTTTTTGTATAGTTTGAATATTATCAATCCTCGACCTCAAAAGATACAATTGTTGCAAGTAGAGTAAACGGTACGGGGTCATCAGAAACAACCGTCGTATAGGCGTCTTCGCTGAACCCGCCTTCGGCTAATCTCGCATCTTTAGGAGTATCCTGAGAACTTGTGCTGTATGTTGCGTTTATACCCTGTAGATATTCCGTACCACTATATTCCTGACCCGCCGAGCCAAGTAAAGACCTGATATATCTTACTACAACTGCGTGGATACGCTTTATTCTGGTCTGTAAAGTTCCCTGCGGACTTGGGGATATGGCAAGCCTCATTGTCCTCACCTTCATCTTGTACGATAAGCCAACCTGATAAGTAAATATGCTTGAATTTACGGTAATAGAACCACTGGATACAACTTCCGTAGCGACAACACTTCCACCGGACGTAACCTTAACGGTTTCGCCTTCAAGATGGTCAAGACCGGATATTGTTGTAGTTCCAGAAGCGACATCGACTTCCCTTACAAAGCCTTCCGTTATAGTCTCCACAAACTCTACCAAAACAGAGCCGCCAGATGTCGTAGCCAGCTTAAACGAATTAGTGTCTTTATCGGAAACATAAAACAAGTCATCCAGCCACGATACATATATCGGGTCGTCATTAGAGTAGGAATGATTTGGAATATAACACAAAAGGTCGCTCATTTAGTATCCCCACGCCTGCCAGTAAATAGTTATAGTAGAAGCATCATTTGTTATTTGTAATATAGTTGTTTCACTTCCAGATTTTGGCTGAACATAGCAATTGTGATTTTCACTGGTTATTGTTCCTCCCTTAAAACAAACCATAGCGGTTACAAAAGCATTAGGGAAGGCAGTTTCATAAGCCACATCATCAGTTGTATCTGTCACTACACTTTCTTCTCCGTGTTTGAATATAAGTCCGTTGGGGAAAGTAACACTTTCCTCTCCGGCATAAGAAGATGGTGTCGAATCCTCCTGATTGTGTGTGCCATCGGTATTATGCCCAACAGCAAGATACGCAAGCATCTTAGTATTCCAGTCTGTATTACCAGACGCGGGCCACGTAGCCATAATAAATCTCCTTTAGGCGACAACGCCGCCACATAAACTTGAATTGCATAAACCGCTATTACATCTTACAGTATCACTTGCCAAAATTATATCCTGTGCGCTAAAAGCAGAAGAAACTATAACAGCACTGTCCAACATTACAGCTTCATCAATTTCATTAAAGAATCTTGTCGCAAATCGCTCGACATATCTCACTGTTACACTATTTATTATCCTGCGAACCGAAACCCATACTTCATCTTCCACTGAACCGTGAATAACCGCAACGCTCTCATAAAAACCTACCGGAGTTTCCACGCCGCTGGTATTCTGGGTTATATGTCTCGCCCAACCGGCGACTTCTTCATCTGGTTCATAAGTAAACGATAACAATACACCATCTGTTCTAATTACCCAGATAATAGAATCGGGTATCCTTTGGACGACCATACAGGTTGGCGCAGATTCAAATAAGGTATTCGCCAAAAGAGTTGCATCATCAGCGTTGAAGTTCTCTGTAATAGAGTCGAACTTCATAGCTCTTAATTTCCTGCCCTGCCGCTGGAAAAAGAAGATGGCATTGTTTAGAATCACAGGTTGAATGTCATCGCTGCCAAATGAGGTTTGCGGAGTAGCCTTCCTGTCCGATGGCGTTACGGGTTTGTCAGGGTCGGAAGCACCAAATTTGTATTCTTTATTGGCTGCCCCTATGGCCATAACCTGCCTTGCGAACATCCATTGGATTTGTGAAACTTCGTTATCGTTCAATGGGAATATAAGTGCGTCATCATCAAGACCTAAATTGGTAAAGTCCATCTCCTCGTATTTGGAACTTCTTGAACCCCACAGCGTATCAGGGTTATTCGTATTCGACGCCCACCATAATCTGTCTTCAAAGAATGTCACCGTTCTTGGAAAGCCCCTGTAATCAGACCAAGCACCCTCCGCCCACGTAGAAGTAACAGGAGTAACATTGGTATTTGACTGAATGTGCAGGTCTGTTATCGCCGTTACTGTTACAGTATCAGAATCAGTTCGTGCAGTTATTTTGACAACACCAAGATGTATCGCATTTTTGGCAGTAAATCCGCCAACTATAGTAGCAGCAGAACGAGTCCAGGCATAATAAGTATTATCCTCGTCTTCTGTCGCTGTATATATTGTAGCAGCGGTAAAAGTGCGGTGAACGAACCAGTCGCCATTGCCCTCTTTACGCCATAACTTAGCTGAATCAGAACCGCTAAAAGTAGAGACCTCAAAAGTATAATCACCTTTAGTCCTAATTGCATTATCCAAATCTGTCGGCGTGGCATTACTGTCACTATCAGCCGTTGTAGTAGTATTGTCGTCCCTTGTCTGCTTTAGGAGCCACAAAGCGCCTACCTGATTTACGGAAACAAAAGGTGCGTTATCAGACCCGCCATCTCTATCGTTGGCCTCAAGAACACCAGTACGACCAGAGTCTATATAATTAGCGGTATAACCAACAGTGGCAACGTCGCCATTCTGGAAGTCCTGTCTGCTCCCGCCTACAAGTGCAGCAACGGTTACTGTAGTACTATCATTATCAGTTACGATACCCTCTGCACCAGTTGTGGAATTGTGAATAGTATGACCGATAAAGGCATCCACCGTCCACGATTCACCGCTGTCAGTGAAGACCGTAGACGATGTACCTCCATCCCCAGTTCCCGTCATTGCCTCCGTAATAGTACCTGTAAACTGTAAAATATAGTCATTAGTAGTATTCTCATCCAAAAACGGCCCACCAGTAAACCCAACGTCCGCTATTGTCCAATTCGTATCGCCCGTCCTTGAAAGCTTCTGTGGGTGATGGTCTTCGTGAGCTATATACATTACATCAGCAGATTGGGTAACGTGAACCTCAAACGCTTCAGCGGAAGTATAGGAAGATACTATCTGGTAAACCCGCTTGACAGTTCCATTGCTGTCAGAAGCCTCTACTCCTGCTGCTGCAATATTATTCCCTTCAGTGTCCTGAAGACTGAACTCGTCTGCATCTACTTTAGTTATTTGAAATATCTTATCATTCAAAGCTGTCGTCGTAGTGGTAGAGGCTATATATACCCATTCTCCAGTAACATAGCCGTGCGCAACATCAGTTTTCACTACAGGAGGAGATGCGTTTGTGATTGAGTTGATTCCTTGGGCGGTCTCATATACTCTGTCTCCATCTTTGTAGAAACGAATTAAGAGATTGCTAAATTCTAAAACAAGAACATCGTCCACCGAGAACTCAAATGGGAACAATTTACATTTGTTCGGCGACTTACCTATGTACTCTGTGCCGGAGCGTTTCACGACTCCGCCGTGAGGTAAGACGATAGCGTTTATTAACTTCGAGCAACCGTTGTGATATTTGTTAATATCAGTTCTTCCGGCCATATACTCCGAAAGTTCGCCAGCATTGTAGCTGTTTTTTATAATTTTCTGGGGCATTATTCAGTATACCATCTATAATAAGCAGTACAAATTGTTCCCGTAGAACCTGCACCAGTAAAGAGTCCTTCCCAGAATCTTTTTCCCAGAACAGGTACAATAACACTTGCAACATTATCTGTAGCGGTATTATTGACAATTACTTTATTTCCACCAATAGTATCGGCATCTTTGCCTCTGCCATCTGTAGTAACAACAATAGTATCAACCCATAATAATGTATCTGCCGTAGCAACAACTTCTGCTTTGCCAGCGATAAGACCCAATTTTGCAACAAACTCTCTCGGCCCAGTTTCCCCCATTGATGTGTATAATTCAAAGTCGGCAGTTTTGCCATCAGCGTCAGTAGCAAAGGATATAGTGAATATAAACTCTAATTTGACTGCATCTAAATTCAAACCAGCGCCAGCAATGGCATATAAATCAACAGCACCAGCCCCTACACCATCTGTTCCCCACCAACCCGTACCCTGCACAGCAGCATTGGCTATATAGGTTGTATCCGGCGAACCGGCAATATCGGCAATCTGGTAGAACTGCTCCCAACCCGATGACTTTCTTCTTGTTCCCATTATAATCTCCTAAAAATGTCCTTTATTTTTAACAACTAAAAATGTCTTGCATAAATTCTTAAATCTGTTGTAGTTGTAAGCGATGTGACATAAAACTTAATAAACCTGTACCCTACAGCATCAAAACCCAATTTGGCAGGACGACTGTTAGCGCTATCAGCTACCAAGATACTACACGCTGCCAAGTGCGTTGAAGTTAAGACTATAGTATCAGCCAACCGCCAGTCGCCTGTTTCCACAACCGAACCAATAGTAACGGCAAGAGAACAGATATGTTCTATCGGCCCGCCCTCAGAAGCGCCTGCTACTATAACGGTTGCACTTCCAGCAGGTTTGCCTGTAATCAAAATTGCCAACCTGTACGCCTGTGTCTCTGCACCCTTACCGCCGTTTGAGGGTAACAGTAAATCCATATCACCCGAAGTAGTGGTAAAGGGAAATGAAGTGGGGAAGGTGTTTGTTGAACTACCAGTGACAGAATCCACTATATTATAACTATCTACAACAGTATGTTCGGCATTGTTTATGGCCATCTTGTACCCGCCGTTCTTGCCCGAATCCATTCGGAATTAAAGATAGCTTTAGGAGTACCCTGTGCCCCATCTATAGACCTCGCCTTTGGCATTGTTAGTCTTTCAAATTCATTTATCAAATCAACCTTACCTTTAGTGTCATTAGTTAGTCCCGTAATAATCTTAATAGCTAACTGTACACTTATAGCTTCTTCGAGATTTGTTGAAAATGCTGTCGTATCAGTAAGCTGATAGATATACTCTACAAAAATTATTCTTGCCACAGACCCGACTGCTGTAAGATTGCTGGAGTTAATATCCGCCAAAACAGTAGACCCAGAAGTATAAGTAGTAGGCACTGAATACGAACCCGTTGTTCCCGTTACACCGGCTTCAAGATTGCCGGACGTTACATCGTTAGCTATGGTATCCGAAGTGTGAGCTACCAGAACTTCATAAGTAGTCGTTCCATTCGTAACATATTGACCAATTACATAGGCAGTAGAAGTGGCCCACGTTACCGCCGTGGTTGAAACGTATTCTCCGGCGACATACTTAGTAGCCGTAACCCACGTTTGTGGGGTTTCGCCCATATTAGCAAGAATCTTTTTGCCTTCAGGTTCCCAATCGTGTACGCCATCAGCATTGTTCCTGCGGTCTGCGCCAATAGAATCATTTACAGATAATATTCTTAACGCATCCGTTGGCCAAGTATATTGTCGGTCATAACCAAAGATAGGATTATCATCGTCCTGTGAAATAATCACACGCCTCTTGGCCTCGTTCCACGGATGAGCAGCTAAAGTTAAATCTCTTGCCTGGTCGTAGTATCTTATACATAAAAGATTCTGTTTTAGCGCACGGGACACAGCAGTGTCTTCTACGCCGAACTCACCCACGTATCCGAGAGCAAGATTATGTAATACTTCCTGTGCCGAAAGACTCATCTCATACTCCTTGCGGGGCGTTCCCGACGATTAACCATTTCACGGTAGTGGTAGCACCAACACCATCCAAGGCAAGACCCAAATTGCCGAAAGTAACGCCTAACCCAGTTAAACTTACTACTGTTTGTGTTGTTAATGCTCCCGCCATAATAAACTCCTATTTTGGTTTCTAAAATAAACCTAAAGGATGGGCAGGGGACAGTTGCCCCCTACCCCAGAACGTGGACAGCGTTCCTAAATACACTTAACAAATCCACAGAATTGTAATGTTTACAAACTTCTTTTGGATTCACAATTATTTTGTAACCTTTATCTATTACTTTATCGAAAAAGTACATATCTTCCATACTCTTGATAGCATTGCCGTCGTTTTCCCATTTCGGCTGGTATATCATCTTAAAATAAGGCCAACCTATATCTTCCAAAACTTCCCTGCGAACCAAAAGACAACCTGCACCAGCGGAGCGTGTTTCAAACGGCTCTTCCGGCAACGGTTCGGACATTAACAGCAACTCCCTGTCCATATCAGTAACCGACCAGTTAAAGCCGTGATTAAGAAGAAATAAAGGATATACCCCCACACATACATCAGCATCAAGTGCGAGAAGATTTTCGAGGCAAAACTGCTGGGGTACTACATCGGTGTCTATGAAATATACGTGTGTCCATTCGTCAGCTTCT
>SDBU01001402.1_pt1 | contig 34482 bp, 51 predicted proteins | sample 2277071 | NCBI WGS metagenome assembly SDBU01 (sample SAMN10397929, study PRJNA504765) | marine sediment metagenome | isolation source: marine sediment core GS08_GC12, 126 cmbsf | place: Arctic Ocean: Gakkel Ridge, Loki's castle | collected 2008 | reverse complement strand
GCTGATTAGCTTCGCTCTGCCTGATCCCCTGAGTTGTCTCGTTGATAAACGGCTCGAGACTCCCCAGTACCCTATTCGTAGCGTTGTTCAGTGGTGCGCGGATCGTCTGCATCCCAGCGGGTCCGTAGATGCCAAGGTTCGCTATCGCACGATACTGGTCGATAATCTGAGGCATCAACACGCCGTACTTATCCACCGCATCACGCGCCCACTGCGGAGCGTCCTGGCTGAACGGATCGGAAATATCCTGCGCCCACGGGAACCCCGTGCCTTCGCTCATGTCGCGGTCTTCGAGTGTAGGGATGTCTTCAACGTTGACAGGATCATCAGTTGGGTTGTTTTCTTCGGCCCGCCAATCGCTAATGATTTTATCCATGTACGCGACGACGTAATTGATTGCATTCTGATCTCCCTGTGCAAGGGCGGCTTCCCAGCCAGCAATAAACTCAGGAGTTTGCGGGAACGGAATATTGTTCACGCGAATAGTGTTCATGCGATTGTTAATCTTTTCCCCTGAACCCGATATGTCTGGGAGTTCATTCTGTGACCAATTGAGGATGTAGTCCCAATCAGAGTAGTCAGTCGGGGGATCGCCAGCCGACTGACCGCTCGTCAGCTGCCGCGTCACCGGATCACTAGCCGCCTGTCCGCTCGTTCGCTGTCGTCCGGTAGGATCACCCGCCGACTGACCGCGTGTCTGAGACCTGACGGAATCAAGGGCTCTCGTTGCCGACGTGACGGAATCAAGGGCTCTCGTTGCCGACGGCCGCGTGCCGGGCGGCCCGTCACGAAGGTCGGGGAGTGTAATCCGATCAAGACCGTTCGGATCGGGTGGTTTGGTTGCTGGCGGCGCCGCGCCAAGTCTTTCGTTCCCAATACCACCGGTCGTACCCCATTGTGGATTGAAATCGACATCACCCGTCAAGTTCGGATAGCCAAGGGCGTACAGTTCACTGCGGACATTCTCCATCTCCGGCGTAAATTCATCGCGCTCGCTAACAGTGCCCGGGCCGTCAATCCACCGGCCTTTGCCATCAGGGATTTGACGTATCCCCTGCCCTTTCCCCTCTGAAAGCGGGCGGCCTTGCTGATTAGTCGGCACACTAGGATCGTTAATATAGGTCGCCGTTGCATACGGATCGTTTTCTCTCGGTAGCCATATCTGCTCTCGACTTGACCGCTTCCTTGGCGCGGTAAACGCCGGTGGATTCACCAACCTACGCTCGTCCTGCGACAGAGAACGACCACCAAACCACGGCGCCCACTGCTGATCGACATTCCGGTTATGCGCCTGTAAATCTGCGCCGGGCCGGAAGTTTACCCCAGGCCTCGGCTTTCCGAACGCATCGTCGCGTCGCGGGAGGTTGTAACCAAGCTGCTGCATTCCACCTGGGACTTGATTGATAGGGCGCGGCAAACCACGACGTCGTTTCCTTTGATCTAAAAAATCATACCCTAAAAATGCCATCACGTACTCCTATTGCGTTTCAAATTCGACGCCCTTGGTGACGGTGAATATTATCGTCTCAATATCGAACAGATTATTATAAATGACTGGTGGTTCCCCTCCCGTGTTGGGATCTATCGCCCCCCACAACCGGACAAACGGGAACATGATTGCATCATGCGGTTTAACGCTCCATCGCAAGAACCTGTTGTTGGCATAAAAAGCCGACGACGTTTGGTATATGGAGTCCGAGACCAAACTGTCACCGTCACCATCGTAAATCGTATATCGCAACTTCCAAGAACTGCGAGGCTCCATGCGAAAATTCAAGCGTCGTACATCGTAAGCATTCAACCCGTCACCTGGGATAGAGAACTCCGCCGCCCACGCAAAGGAGCCCGATTGGTCCCCCCTGGACCCATTACGATACTGTCGCCTGAAATAATCCGTACCGTCCTCGAATAGAACCTCAGAAACATCACCACTCCCCCGCGTACTGTCGTAAACAAACATTCTCGTCGGTGCGAAATCTCTAAATATCTCGTGTCCCCATGTTTGTGAAGGGATGTCCATTGACAGCACCAACTCCGTACTATCGTGGACCAACTTAATAGCGTCGTCCACACCAACCAAATTAGCGTGTCTCTGCATATCAATATAATCAACAAACATCGTATCAAGTCTGTTCTGAACCAACTCCGAGATATTTCTAATCCCTGAACCATCCAGCACCATGATCTCGCCGAGAGTCGTCATAAAGTAGATGGCGTCGTCATACTTCACAACCGTCTCGCGTGAAACCGCACCGAACTTTGAAGTCAGTTGCCGTACTTCGACATCGCTACCAACGATTCGCCCCCACATTGTTTCGGTCTCCGAGGCGTACCCAGAGAGATACCAAATAGAACCATGCTTAAAAGCATAGAGAACGTCGTTAATCTGCTCAAGGGCCACAAACTCATCGGGGCCAGGTTCTATTTCAAAGAAGCTGAGTAGGTGCCACGAGATAGTGTCTACTGGAGTATAGTAAATCTTGTTCGGACCAAGCGGATCACCTATGCCATAGAACCTAAAGTGCGCCCGCTCCATATCAGAAAACGGTATCTGTAAGTCATAATGATACGGTGGCTGCACAACAACGTCGCCGCTAACCGTCCAGAATTGTTGGTATTGGTAGATTGTTTGGGCGGTGATGTTCGCCGTGTCCAAACCGACAGTCACCGAATCATCGTGCCAGTTTCCCCAAGTAATAGTTCGTGCGCTGTCTCGTGTTCGCATCTGATAAAGTCCATACCAAATATCCCATCTATCCGGCCCTTGTATCCCTGATTGTACTCCCTGATAGAGTCTTATCCAACCGGGGCGTCCATCGGCAGGCCACCCGGTCGAAACCCTTCGTATGTAGTTATTTGTAGCATCGAAGGTGGCAGCTAATGTTACCAATCGGGTCGGTCCTAACGGTGACTCGAAGCCAGTCGCGGGATCGTAGTAAGAATAGGCGATATTGTAAGTTATCCCTGGTTCCGAGGATAAACTGTCGGGGTATGTAGCAGAAGTAAGCCCCTCATTTAATAACCCACCCGGTCTTCGCATTGTAGTATAGTCGATAAGAGCCGACGACCACTTGACGCGACTCAATGACGCGCTACTTTGTGATGTGTCGGAGATAATAGAGTCTAATATAATATTGAACGAGTCGGGGCGAACATCGTAATGCGTACCAGATGAAAACGCCGAAAAGCGATACTTGAGTGAGTCGTCCTCATTTATTGCGTCAGCCATCTCGACAGCAACGAAAACCGCTGGCGCTCCCCCTATGTAATTTATAGTCCCGTAACTCACCACTATGGTATCCGCAACCCCTCCGGTGGTGAAGTGGAAGGTATCAACTAACCCCGTATAGCCATGATCGACCGCGCCACAGGTTACACGTACACCATCCCTTTCCCATGAGATCACGGAACTATCCGAAACGATATCGACATATACGTGTGTGAGTGCAGCGTTATTGAAGTTGACGTTATCCAAAACATCAGTGACCGTCATTCCCGTATCGTTGGTGTATGTGAACCCGCGCAAGGCGCCAACAGTAGATAATGATATCTTATTGATGGCGGTTCTGATAGCAATAATGCTATCACCCAAAGTGCCCATATTATTAAGAGAGTCGACTAAAGCATTCGTCACATGAAGCATCACGTCGGGGCAATCCCCCGTTGTGTAAGAAGCGGAATCCTTTGTCCCATTGTCGGTTGTTAAGACAATTTTATATTCATAATTTTCATGTGCGCGGTAATAACCGAGACCGGACCCGCAAGAGTAAGCGCTACCACAGTCAGCTTTCCCGTAGCAATGCAAAGCTATGTCCACAACCGTGAGGATGCTATCTAAATCAGCGACCCGTAGGGTGTCTATAATATACCATATACCGCGACCGTCCATCTTTTGACGTAATACGAGCTTGTGGATGCTGTCAGCCGACGATCCGTATTCTTCAAATTGGGTTATGTATGGGTTCTCGCCATGAGTCGTTACAATAGCGGAGGGGAGAGCCATCCTGCTTACCGGTTTACCACCAGCGGTATCTGCTGCGGCATTATAGTAAGCATAACTATATCTGTACGACCCGTCAAGCTCCCCACGAGTGTCAGTCAACCCAACCCTCAACTGCCCCGGCGCCTCAAGCCCCATTGAAATAGCGCGTGGCTCGAATCCGCTCGTATCAAAGACTGTATCGTTGTAGAAAAATGACTGCGACGTTGTAATGACGGACGGCGTACTTTTGCCATCGCAATGGATCAACATATCCTTATATGGCAACCAATCGTGGTAACTGTCCTTGTACGGAAACACCAGCCCATTAACGCCGTTGTCTGGATTAGTTGCGAATGTGTCCGAGACAAAGAAGTGTCCGACCGGCGCCAAGTGCGCCGCACCCAACGTGTCGAACCACACATACGTACTGTCGTGAATGCCGATAACTAAGCGGTGCTTATCATAGGGATTGTAATACCCGTAGGATCCATAAAGGTAGTAATGCGTCGGCCCATAATACTGCAACCCTAATCTTTTCTGTAATATCCCCGGTCGCGTGTATGTGTCGACGTTCAACGAATATCGCAGGGCCTCAATCGGAATCTCAGACGCGCCGAGATTTGAGATCATACCAAGCTCACCCGGAGCGGGAAACGGTACATTGATCTCCTGGCAGAGAATCGGTAACGCAGAGAACAGAAACACTACCAGAAGCACGACTGCCAGTATCAACGCGCCCAAGACTATTTTACCTAACCAGGTCACGCTACCTCCGCAAACAGTTTACGAACATCATGGTCTTCGTGGTTCTTCAATGTCTCGTTGTTGCACCTCACGTCGCCTCGAGTCAATCGGTAGTAACCATCTTTGTTTCCGCTATTCTCAATCAGATCAGGGTTATCTAATTCACCCCGTAATCGGTGAATATATCGTATTGCGTATATCGACAAATCACTCTTGTGAACCCAGGCTAACGGACAAGGTTTATGCCAACGAGCATGAGCGAATATAACGAAAATCCGAAATGATGTTCCGGTCAGCCAGACCTCTCTCCCGTCGATCTTCACCAGATAACGAGGCCCCGGCTTTTTCCGTCCATCAATTTCAATCATCTCGATACCACTGCTTTCTCTACCAAATACTTTTGTTCAAACCTGGCCGCATCAACTATTTCACCAAGTGCATCTTTGATCCCCCAGCAAACGTACAGAATTATCATCTCCCGATATTTCTGAATCACCAGCATCGAACTCGTGTCAAGAGTCATCGGCGCCGGTAACGCCTGATACCAAATCTTCAAAGTGTCGTGAATGAATGTCCCGCTTGGGATCGGATGTACACCCAGAAAACCACCCTCCTCAAACACCTGATTGGGTTCCTCACCTTCACTCGGAGTTACTATATCGCGAATAGCCACCACCGGCACATACTTATTCACGGGCTTTCCACCCAGCGAAACATGACGCTTGATACAATACTTCAAACCCTTCGCAACGTAGTCACTGTTCAACGTGTAGACATCCACGCCATCAGCCAGAGGGATACTGTCAATCTTCGTGAACGGAGTCGGATACAGATCACTCATAGCCGAATGATAAGCTCTCGACTCATTGATCGCACTGTCGACTTCCGCAATTGTATAACCACCAATCCCTGCATCCGAAATATGACAACGCCTGGTGACCGAAGCCCGACAGCTTTCCAAGTCATCCAACACCCCCGCCTGCACACTTGCAGCCAACAACAGACAAAAGAGTATTCTCATCAGTACTGCCCCCGAGTTTGATTATAATACACGTTCGCAGCATCAACGTCGGGATCCTGCCGAACCCGCTTGTATTCCCTACCCTTGCCCTGGTGCCTCGCGGCCATAACGCTCAACTCGTCCCGATACCCATCCTCATAGAATCTCGGTACAACCATCGCCAGGAGAGCCTTGAAAAGCAGTAGATCAAACGTTCCAGGGAAGTCAATAATCGCCGGCGTGTCCAACCGATATCGAACTGTTATCCACTGGCCAGAGAGCGTCGGAGTCGCTACCAATTCGAAATGAGCAATGTCATCAGACCTCGGGGCCTCTTTCCATATACAGACATCCCCGAGTCCGACCTTGTACTGCATATCGTCAGCGTCAACCGTGCTGAACTCATCCAATGGGCGAACAGAAGCCTCATCTATTCCGTACAGAACTGTGATGATATCTCGCGCTTTCTTCTTGTCCTGCTCACACCTATAAATCCCCTGATTCGCCACAGTGGTCAGATCAAGCGTGTTCGTGTTGAAATCCCAGTCATGCGCCAAGTTGATCCTATCCAGAACCAACGGGATTTTCTGCTTGATAGCCGCCAACCTAGCAGTGGGAGTCAACAACTCGCTAGTCCCCTGCTGAGTAAACCCCATGTAGGACTTTATGACCGTGGGGTCACGATCCACCATTTGTGCGAGCTTCTTTTCATCCACGGTTAATCTTCCTGCACCTTCGTTTCAATAGGCATACTCCTAACCAACGCTCGCTCAATATTCCTGGTCTCAGTCAACGCCAGAGCCTCCCCGAGATTCCGCACTTGCTTACAGTCAACATTAAACTTTTGACTGCCCTCGATGAATGTGGCCTCAGCCCGACTACGCGCCTCGTGAACATGATCCTCAAATTGGATAACACCCTCACGCCGGATAGGCTTACCCATTGCATTCTGGATCTCCGGAGGATAACCGGTAATCCGATACCGCCTCGCCGGAGACCAGTATAGCCGCTTGAAATCCGGGTCTATCTCAACCTGAAAATCAGGATCGGCAGTCATGTCAAGACGGACCTTTTGAGCTTCCAGTTGTGCAGCCTGAGCGTCGTTCTTCGCCTCCATCGCATCCAACTGGGCCTGTTGCGCTTCGGCCTTGAGCTCCTGAGCCTTGAGCTGCTCCGCCAGGGCCTCAGCCTTCATCTTTTCTGCGGCGAGCTGATCCGTTGTCGCTTCGCTCTGTTCTTCAGTTTTCTTTGCCATATTATTACTTCAATTCTCTCAACCTGAGCGAGTTCGCTCTGTTCATTACAAGTTCCGCGCGAGCCTTATCCCAACCGCACAAACCGGCCAGGACACCAGGAGTCTTCATGCCCCGGATACTCTTCGCGTCTTCCAATCCCTCGCGCTCGAGATCGGAAATATCCGCCTCAGTCAAGCGCAATTCCTTGGCGTCCTCGGCGCTAAACACCGTCACCGGCCCCGGATCCTCCAGGGTCTCATCTGTCGGCTTCGGATTGCCTACTGTTTTCGCAAGATCAGCTGGTAACTTCGCCAGTTCTTCATCAGGGATAGTCTTGGCCATATCCAATATCTCCTCGTGAATCGGCGGATCCTTCTTTGCGTCCGGGACTCTTGCTTTCGCCATGATCTCTCCTTAGTATGCCGGGAGTCATCACAACTCCCGGCAGGGTTATTGTTTACGGACGGAAACTGCCGTCTTCAATTCTCTTCTGGCTCACGACAGCAGTTAATCCGAGAGTATGGAACTGCGTGATGCTTCCCATCTGTCCAGCGTCGTTAGCACAGCGAAGAATTATCCGCTCTCCACGCTTGGCCGCCTTGTAGAACGTTCCCACAAGACCGTCAAGGTTTTTCTGGAAAGCTGTCGCATCAGTCAAAGTCACCGGACCATGAATGATAGTCTCGGCCACTCCCTGTCGACCAGAATAGATAGTCAGAGTCCCGTTGTCGCTCATATCCAGATTGATGTCAATCTTAGAGATGAATGACTCACAGGCATCCTCCCGGTCCTTCTTGTGGCCGTTCTTCCCGTTGTTCTCGAAATGCTCTCCCGAGAAACAAACGGTCCGAGTACCAGACGCAGAAGTATCAGAGAAGAATGCCAATCCGTTGTCCCCAAAGGCCGAGGCTGCCGACTTCGCCAGGATAGTCGCCATCGTATCCGACCTGATAGCCGCGTCACAGATTGCCCGATAGGCCGCAATACTGTTGAAGTAATCAACGATCTCTCCCACAGTATCAAAGTCACCATCACTGGTGTCGATCACCCCGGCCGTGCCGATCGCATCAAGACCAGCCGGCGCCGCCCCATCAACCAAAACGGTCATGGCGCCACCCTGGATGAATGCTATCGTACAGGCCGCCCCACCAGTACCCTTGTCGGGCACATACTGAAGCAGGAACGCAGAATCGGTATCGTCAGCCGCAACAATGCGCTCATACGGTTTCGCCAGGGCATATGCTTCCTGTTGTTGAAGTACTCTCATGTTTCCTATCTCCTTATTTATTTCGTTCCAAGTATGTAGTTGACCTCAATCGGATACTCCAGGAAAGGCAATACGGTATCCGATGAACTGTCAGCTACGCGCCAACCCAGGGCCAGGTAAGCCTTGAACAGTGAGTCAGCCACCGGCCCGTCATACGCTACCCGCAGCGTACACGGTAAATCAGTACAAGTATCTGCTGCAATCAGAAAATACTCATCATCAAACACAGTGTACAACCACAAATACCCAGAATCACTCAACCCCAATCCCGCCGCAGTAGTAGTGCAGGGTTTCAGAATAAAGCGCGAGTACTCCGGGTACAGATTACCATCACGTTGAATTAAACCAACAATGTCGATCGTATCGGTCTTGCCAGAATAACTCGTGACGTTCAACTGAGTATGTGTCGTGTCCAGAGTATCTGCATGAAATCCACTCGCGGCCTGAACAAAGAAATTCAACCCCTGATCATCTGATTGAATTATGTAAAACGTAGTCGAATCAGACGCCGTTACATAATTCGCGCCAGAATCAGCAGCGTTAGCCGTCACCACCAACGAGTCAATAACACTCGCAATCGTCGGGACAACGCTCGATACAGTATCAAGGCTGTCAGTTGGAGCACCAGCGCTGGATCCCAATTGCATAGACCACCGGCCATCGAAGGTCAGCTCACTATACCTCGACACCAACTTAACATAGGTAACGCTGTCTTCTGCGGTGATAGAGTCCGACAAAGCAGTCGCCGCCTGCCACGCAGTTACGAAGCCATCGATGGCCGTCGCAAGGGTAGCGTTGGCAGCCGTTGACGTACTATACTCCATACCAACCTCGTTGGCCGAGGCGAAAACCGCCGTGCAACCGACAAGGCCAAGACCCGTCGCCACGGTCGTATCTATAAGGGTCGGCGTAGCAGTGATAACACCAAAGTCAAGCCTCATCGACTGTAGTGGTGAAGTCCACGATATGTCATCCATAGAATCAGCCGCAAGCGTCGGAATCGATAGAGTACAAGAGTACACATACGAATCCAACGCCACCTTCGGCTCAAACTTGATAACACGCGCGGTATCACCAGTGGTGTCCGTGTTCATAGTCACCACCCGTGGGTCTTCAAAGTAGGTACCGCTGACAACCAATGTCGCCAACGATACCAGAATTAGGAAGATAAGTCGTTTAATCACAATCTCACCTCCTTAGTTCAAGGCTCCCACGAACATCATGTGACGGTTCTCGTTCCCCAACAGGAACGACAAAGAACCGCGATACATGTCATAGATGTTTTCGGACTGGCCAACACCCTTTGCATCAAGATGCAACTCAAGGGACTCCAGAGTCTTCATCAACACCCGGTCCATATCCAAAAGGAAACCCCAACCGCGAGTTTCCGGGTCATGCAACAGCGGCATTTCAATCATCGGCATCCGGAGTCCTCTCCGCACATACGTATTGATATCCATACCATATGTCTCAGACAACGGCGACAGACGCATTTTCTCCGTGCCGAAGTCATTGACCCGCTCCATCACGTTGGCGGTTGTGAACAACATCGGATTTGTCACATCCGGATTCTCTTCGTGGTACGCCTGAAGGGCGCCATTGAAGCCGGACTCAGTGAGAATACCGTTGAAGTTCGTGAACAATGTCCCCGAGCGGAGGAAATAGTTCAACCCACCAAACGTCCGATAACTCGTCGGTGCTGTACCACTCGAAGACCTCGCACCAGCAATCAAGCTCAACTCGATAGTCTCCCTGACCTGGTACCACTTCTGCTGCTGTCTCCGAGTCCTCTTCGTTCCAGGACCACCGTGCTGCGTAGTCAATCGGTTCTGCGTACGAGTGATCGCTGACTGCATCCGAATCAACTGAATGTAGTTGAACACATTCGTATCATCGGCAGACACCGGCTCGTACACGTCCTGCTGATTCTCGGGAATGCGCGGCAGTAACGCCCACAGAACCGTTCCAGTCGGCCACACCGCACCAGTAGATCCCAGCGCGCTTTTCGTGATTGTGACCGAGTTGGTTGTCGGTTTCGAATCAACCGTAGCCCAATCGTTAGTACCGGGATTAAACAAGACCGTTCCGGTGATTATCGCAGTACCATTCGCCGTCACCACAAGGGTTGTAGCATCGGCAGCACACGAGACACCAACCACAAATCTCGTAGGGATTCTGTTCTCTTCCTGGGCATCGACCCGATAATTATGCGCTGGATCGGTGGCCATCTTCGACGAAATAGCTAAGAGCGGCATGATCGAGGGACTTGACTCCCACAACTTGTGGTGCATGTCGATCTTGAGCTCGTTCGTCGGATTTATATTCGCACCCCCAACCTGCGAAATGGTTTGGGGATTCTCGTAGTCCATAATCAACTCCTCATCTTACGGGCTGTATTTATACACAGTCGCAGGAGCGATCTCTTCGGCAATTTTCGCACCCACAGAAGGAGTACCTATTGGCGTTCTCCCTCCATCAGGTTGGACACCGAGGATCGACGCGCGACCAGCATCGGCAGCCTGTACTTCAATCTGAGTTAGATGAGCTCTATCCCGAACACTGTTCGCCTGAGCCTGAATATACGGACCAAGAATTGTCGTCAACATATAGAGCCATTTGCTGGAACCACCCAAAACGGGGTTTTCTTTCGTCCCAATATCTATCTTTATTGGCTCCAGTATCTTAACGGCTCGCTGAAAAACAGCATCCGGTATCCGGTTATCATCTAGATAATTGTCAAGCGTAACACCAACATCGGCGTACTCTTCGTGCGCCAACGCTTGCTTCTCGACTTGCCGTTTTTGTTTGTCAGCACCAGCCAGGCGTTCAAATAAGCGATCTTCCATCGCCTTTAAGTCCTGCTTGGTTCCGTACTCGGCGGGATCGACGTATTCAGTCTCTTCGGACGCCACTGGCTCCGCTGGAGTTTCAGGTGGCTTAGCAGACACGTTGTCCCGATGCTCTTCAAAGATGCTTGGGTCGTACTTCTTGGTCGTCTCGACCAAGCCCTGATAGAGCGTCTGATTCCTGCGGTTCAGTTCGGTCATACTCTTGAGAGCCAACGCCTGTTCGTCTGGCGTCGGTTCTTCAACTGCCGGCTTTTCGGGTTCCTGACCTTCTGGCGGATCAACTTTAACGTCTGTCGGCTCAGCCGGAACGTTTCCGTCAACTATCGCCTGATCTGGATTTTGGTCGTCCATGACAATTCCTTACTTTCCTAGCCGGTCTTCAATATCTTGAAGTTCCTGCTGCATTTTTGATAATGAGGTAACCGCGTTGAATAACAGCATCCAATCTGTTAATCCATTACGCCGTCGCCTCAAATCATCTATTTCATGTTTGTTTTTATGCTGGTTATCACATAGGGCGGCTGTTTGATCATTCATCTTCCTGCAGTTCTTCTGAGCCCATTCCGCAACAATCTTCCAACCGGGGGACTGCATCGTCGCTTGGACCGTCGCGAGCTTGTCTATTTCAGCCAGTAGCCTCTTGTACCGCTCCAAATCATGCGGATACTTCGCGGCGTACTCAACCGTAAATGGGCCGACTTGCATCACGCCACCTCCCTAGGTGTATCTTCTAGTTGTCTCTGCTCTTGCTCTCGCATAGCCATTTGTATTTGCATCAGTTCTTGTTCAGACCTCACTGTTCTTTCGATTTCACGCCTGGTATAACCCATTCTTTTCATGTAAATCCGCTGGAACTCATCCGGTCGAGTCGTCGGAGAATCCATAATAGTCTGAGCCGACTCTTGAACAACCTGGCGGTCAAGCTGATCCTTACCAACCGACGCTCTGCCCCTCAACTTCAAATCAAATCCACCCGGTAGCTTATTCGGGTGTGACGCTAACTCACGCCCCTCACCGGTCGGCATCCACATCTGCATCGCCTTCTCCATACCCACAGACTCAACCACGTCGGCGATCGTCACACCCTCACCGATTATATCAGCACTCTTACTGAAAAAGTCCTTGAGGAATAGTTCATCTTGGAGCATACCCATTTCCAGGCGCTCATTACCAGCCTCAAGCCTCAATACGTCTCTCGTAGCCGTTCCACTACCCTTGATCGGCTCACCGGTCTGCGTATCAAAAACACCCATGCCACGCTCAGTTTCTAGGTCAATTAAACCGGGAAGTAAGTAGAAATCCTTATCAAGAGAGCCACCCTTTGACTCGGTGAAATAATGGCTCAGGGGCTGACTCTTGTCATCCCTCTTGATTCCAATCATAGCATTCGGAATAGTCGTGAACTGATTCTCGTCCTGTTCGTCGTCGTAGTAGATCCTGAACTGCGTCTGTCCCTGGGCAGTATCCAAAGCCTGATTGATTAGATCATTACGGAGATAGAACAGCGTCTCTACCGGTTTAATAGCACCATACCCCCAGAACCTGTCCTGAGTATGTGGTTTAATCGTATGGACTTGTCTCGAAAGGTTAATCAGTCCATGGGGCATCGGGTTGCTTGTCGTACTCCTTAATAGGATATCCCCACCAAGAACATCAATGTATCGATCCTCGGACTCATACCGAAGAATGACTTCCATGTCGTCATCACCGATAGGTCTCGGCAGGCCCATATTGACAACCATCTGCCGGCCATAATGCTTACTCAGCTCTGACGAATTACCGGACTGTCGATTGTACAACGCCTCTTCATCAATACCAGGGAAAGCTCCGGGGTTGGCCTCGAACATCTTCTTGATAGCTCTCCGGCTCGCCAAAGCTATTTTCACAACATACCGACACTGGCCTTCTTCCTCAAGACCGATCGCGGCCGGACACACCAATACCTCCCACGGCGCCCAAGTCTCAATCTTTAGTCTGAACCTCATCGCCTCTCGAGTGAATACCCGAGGCTCACCACTCGACCAGTCCACATATCTCTCTTTGACCTTCTTGAACGATGGCAGCACATTCATAAACGAAGTACCCTGCACAATAGCTATTTTCGTCGCCAAGATACGATTACTGCTAAACCCAGACTTTTCAAAGTAATTATCAAAGAGCTCTTCAATCAACTCGGCTTGGTAGTCGTACTCTTCGTTCTTGGCCTCGATCGGCATATACGGAAGAGTTCCATGGGCAGCCTTGATGTACTTGGGAACAAGCGTCTCAACCGCAGCAAACGGTTTCGGCATGAAATGATTGAATCTCCGGGGATCCCTCCGGATAGTCTGAGGCACCCCATGATATAACATGTCCATACGAGTATACACATGATTGCGAGGCTCTTGAACCAATCGAGCCTGCTCTGTCGCATGCTGAACTAACGTCAGCGCGTCTTTGCTGTCAAAATCTAAAAATGCCATCCGCTGTCCCCGGCTGTTAAGCCACTCAGTGATCGCACCGTTTGTTACATTCTACCTGCTCAACACTATTCAGTCAAAGATAAAACTCCCTAGTTCTGGTGTCCACATAGGATAATTTTCTTCTTAACCTCCGGCTCCATTGTCGGCCAAGATGCGTCACGTATGTCGTGAAGCAGATTGAGCGCCTTCGGGTGGCCTACTATCACGCGCCCCGTTGGATACGGCCTGGTGGTCATCCCATTGCTCAAATCCAGCAAGACATGATGATCACCATTCAAAAAGTAAATTATGTGTTCAGGACTGTCCATCCGAGCCTCAACATGGCACTTGAATCGACGCTCAAGCGCCTGTACTACATCAAACTTGCTGGTCATGGTTTCCGCACCGTCGTTAGCTTACGAGATCGCCTATGATATCTCCAAATTTCTTTCTAAGGCCATTAATCATGCTGTGCATGCGCTGGTTTAAGCGTTCCTTATCCGCCCGCAAATCATCACATTCTTGACCCTTTGCCGTCAGCTTATCTTCACAAGCATCATTGTCTGCGATGAGTTGCTCATGCTCTTTATCCGACCTCTTCGCCGCCAGCTTACCCTTCAATCTCTCGAAATCAGTTACTCTACACCAAAACTCACCGTCGATCTTCCGACACGCCAACGTAACGCCGGGGACGGGGGTAAATTCATCACCCACCTCAGTCTGAGCGTTCGCGTCGCTCAACTCAGCCTGGAGCCTTTGAATCTCGTGATAAGCGTTATAGCCGGGGACCATCGTCGCTATCTCCGCATCCTTCGCCTCCAGCGCAGCCTCCTTCTCGGCAATTCTATGCGAGAAATCAGCCACTTCCGCAACATGAAGGTCGTGGGCTTCCCTCAACGCTACGATACACGCCCTTTCGTCCTCCACCATGTCAAGGGCTTTGTTGATGTCGGCGATGGCGGTATTCATAATATCCAAGTCCACCACATAGCTTACATCGGAACACTGCTCACGACGACAACCAACCGACCCCTCACCACCATACTTCGCCCGCAACTCAGCCAGGCGGTCGGGCTTGGGGGTTGGCATCTCATCTCGATAATGAGGAAGCAAACAATTAAATCGCGGATGCGTCGAATCTTGAGCCGGGTAATACGTAGTAGGCTCAGTCTGCGTGTCTTCTATCTTCGTCCCGCAGCCCGGACAGAAACGGTAGGTCATGCCTGGCATAGGAACCTCCTGCATGATTCTGGTTGATTTGCTATGCGCCAGAGCTCCCAATCACGCTCCGTCATCATCGTGGCGGTTGTGTAGTACAATATTGGCCTGAGAGCATTACGCTCCCTCCACTTTCTCAGCCAACGCTCAGTCATATACAATCCTTTCTCCATTGACGCCAGGCAGAACGAAACGCACAAACCACCTGCATGAATCGACCGTAGAAATGCCACCGCCATGATGCCTGTGCAGTCACAGCACTTTCAACAGCGTAGACACCACCAAAACCAGCCCCCGTAGACCACGGACTATAATGGCGCCGCGTATACCGCTTGATTATCTTCAAAAACACGTTCCGTTGTGGAAAGTAAACTATCTCACCGGGTAGCGGTTCTCCCCCGCAGTCTACACATAGGCGCTCCAATTGCGGATAAGTCATCAGATCTTCCCTTTCGTCATTTCAAGCATATGCAATGTGTCTCTCCATGTCTGACTCGAGGCGAATAACATCTGAACAAACGGCTCGACTGTAGTCAGTTCCTGAACCATGTCACCGAGAGGAACATCCTCACGAATATAGATCAGGGCGTTGTGGTGCTCTTCAAGTCTCGCTGTCTCAGAAAGAGTCATCTACCTAACCATCCTTTGCACCACGCTATCATGCGGCTCCAAATAGAAGCCTCACCAAGTAGGTGCATTTTGCCATCAGAGCCAACATAGTACATCCTGTCGGTTACTGGACACCACCATATCTCATCGCCATCAACTAGGGGTATAGCCCACACTTCCCTTTTATTCTCTATCATCCGTACACCTTCTGATCCACCATGGTATTATGTTCGTCGTCCATAAACTTCGGACCCTTCGATTTCTTCTTGACTGGATTCGGTCCCAGCATCAACAAATATCTCAGATCGTCCACATAGTGATCATCAACCTTGCGCACATTCTCACGAAGAGTCTCTTCATCAGCCGCCGATTCTTTCTTGAACTGATACCGCTCCAACTCCCAGGGAAGAGATCCACACCACTTGCCGTGAATCATCCGCACGTCGTAGTTGCAGGATTCGAATATCTCAATCCTGGACTTGCCTGTTTGCGGATCCGGCATAAACATATCTCTCATCTTCATTACGCCAGCCGTAAACGAACCCGATGGTTTGCTCACCTGCACAACCGGAATGCCCTTTGGCCCCTCACGAAGCTGTCCAGACATCGAGCGCTTTGCATTCAAATCTCTACCCTGATCACCATCGGGATCATCAGATGCCCAAGAATGAATCTTTTCACTCGCAGACTTTATCCTGATCACGTCTTTCCACTCACGGATCGTGATGAACTCTTTCATTATCCGATAGACTACAAACTTCAACTCCTCAGAATTGTCCATCGGCTCCCAGGCACCCCACATCGCAGCAGAGGCGCGTCTAAAGTGCATGTCAATACAAAACACCCGGTAAGCATCAGAATGCAACGGCCTGTCCGGAACGATATGAATCGCGCTGTTGTACTGAGGAATCACCATACCGGTCATCGGCACAGCGCGACCCATTATCTTCGCCTCGTAGATAGCCGGGTCCCGAATCTCTTTCATGCGTTTCGCAACAGCCTCGGCATCCAGGTACGGATTTCCCATCGGAACAAACGTCCGGAAATCCAATTCAATCCCAGGCGGCGGGTTGCCAACATGATCCCACTCCCAAGTCATACCCTCTTCAAACGTCATCGCACCCATGAAGAATCCACCACGATCCAACACGCGCGACTTCGCCTTGTCGTAGAACTTCTGCTCTCCATGTTCGTCGTGACCAACGCCATCGAGATCAACACCATCGAACGTTCTCAGCTTCTGCTCAAACGATTTGAATTGGATGAAAGAACCGTTCTTGTAGTGAAGAGTCCAAGTGCTGTAATTGAATGCCTTTTCCCACACCCCACCACGAAGAGCCGAACGCGGCACTATCTCTTTGAATTTCCCCAACAGCACCGTCTCGACGTTCGCCTTCAACGCCGGCGCGACCAACCTCAACTTCACCGGTGGCGGATGCTTCTTGCTCCTATGCGAATGAACACCGCGAGCAATCTGATCAAAGAAGTTGACCATGAATTCAGTCTTGCCCGATCGGTTACCACCAAACGCCCAAATTTCATCTGCTTGTGATTCCCACAACGCCTGCTGGTCATTCGAAGGCATGTCAAAAGCGTTAGGATCGCTCGGCTTCACTGGCGCGAACGTCCAGCCGCGCTCCTCGCGTAACCGGCGCTCCTGCTCGAGCGTTATATCCTCAAGTTCCTGACGGAGTTCTACTGGCAGCAAGCTCAAATGCTCGCCGCTTAATTTTGTCGGCTCGCTCTGCAAGTTCATCATTAGACTTAATATTAATATTACCGGTAACATCAATCTTCTCCACCAAATCTCCGTGTTGACGCGCTTCTAATTCCAACGCTCTCAAATATTCAGGGCCGCTTTCAATCTTGATTCCACGATTGTGAGCATCATTTATCATCGCCCGTAGGCGACCTTTTCGATTCATATCTCGTTTCGCAAAAAGCCGCATCGCCTTCAAGTGTCGAGTAACCCCAGACTCCGACACCCCAGGATAATCAGCCACGATGTCAGTCACCGCTTGCCATCCAATAAAACGCTCTTCTATCTGTTCCCGATACTTTGACTTACAAACATTACACCTCTTGTCGTGCATTTCATCAGGATTCCGCTTTTTCGCCCGGCGCTTGGCCACTTTTTTGGGCCGCTTCCTTGCGGCCTTAACTGGCGTCCCTGCCTTTAGTTTGGCTTTTGTCGCACGATTTTTCTTCGCGGGTCTACCGCGCTTCGCTGGAGTTTTCTTTGTCGTCGTCTTTTTCATTACTAATTGATAAGTCACAAATTATTCGTTGTCAAGGAAAATAAACCGGCAAGGCTAAAGTTTCCATCCATTCGGTCGACAAGATCAGTATGGAAACTTTATTCACAGTCTGGGTCGGCTTCTGTTTCGTGGCCCTAGTGTTCATCGCCATCAATAAATTCAGGAGGTAATATGCCAACCAAATCCCACTTCGTAAAATGCTATCTCTGCGATGGCGACCGGTTCTTTGACCTCGGCAGCGGGCGACACTATCCGTGCCCATTGTGCCGTATGGACGGCTGTGTGCTTGTGAAGGACGGTCAGTACCCGGTTGTGCCCGGTGCATTAGTGCGGCGGATCATCGAGGACTTGGAGGCTGAATAAAAAGGGTGCTACCCGTCGGTTTTGTAGCCCAACCTGGAACGCCCATGAAGCGCCCGCACCGGACTGTACATCGATCGCTGCTCGTCCGGCAGGTAGCATATTGTCTATATGTACCACTTACCCCTCGTTTTGTCAAGCACAAAAAAGCCCCGCCGGTGGACATGATAGTGTTTCCCGGCGGGGTGAGTTAGCTAATAGTATTTGCGGTCCCTGTTCAGGACCGTTTTTTTTGTTCAGTCCGGAGTGTCTCGAGCTCTGTTCATGTGGTTCCTTTCGTGGTTAAGCCTCGTTTTTTCCTTCAACCCCTCGCTTAGTGCGATCTGCCGTTCTCGCCTTCAACCACATCAATGCTTCGTCGAGCTTTGTTATAGCCAAAGAGTTCTCCCGACAGGGGAAGTTTGCGTTCAGGCCAGAGATAATTTCTCTGGCAGTAACAATGATAGTGTCAACCTGACACCCATTGACTCCGTTTTCTTTGATTGGGCCATCCTGGAGCTTGAATGTAATCGCGTTACATTCATCATTCACCTCAATGTAATTGTCGGTGGGTTGATCCCAGATAACTCTCTTGACAGCGAACCCGTCAATCACCGTTACTTCTTTTAATGTTTCCAACGCCATTTGATTCGTTCCTTTCGTTATGGCCCTACGGCCGTTAATTGAAAAGTAGTTATGTAATCTACTTCGGAGTGTCGCTGGTTCTGTTCATTGGTTCCTCCATCGTTAAAGCGGGTTCGTTAGTGAAGGATGGCGTGTACCCTGTTGTGCCTGGTGCGTTGGTTCGTAAGATACTTGAGGAACTGGAATAGAAAAGCCCCACCGGAGGCAAGTTGAAAGAACTCCGGCGGGGTTAACAACAACTAGTATTGAAGATTCTGTCTGCTTAGACATCGCTTCACATCACAGCCATACTGAACACCTTCCTCTCTGTTTCCGTGTATCCAACCTTACGGTTGATCTCGTACACGCTAATTACAATTGAAACGTAGTCGCTCGGCGATTTTCTGCGCCTGAGAGAGTTCCCTTTCTACTCGGTCAGCATTGCACATAGCGTGACCAAGTAGATTATCTGCACTCACGGGGGGCATTTTTGCCTCTTCAATCTGAGGCGTTCCCCCAATCAAGAGAGACTCTATCTCACTCAGGATATTACGCAGATATCCGGCCTGTTTTTCCAATTGCTCAAACCTAAGCGGTAGCTCAACAAGTGTTGGCTCGTCTGCTATAGCTACAGCTGTCTGTCTCGGCTTTTCCATGTCTCAATTCCTCTCGTTTAGGGTTATTTCGTCGGTCTCATACAACCGACCATTCGAATAAACTTCTCCGGCGAAAGCTGTTGCAACTTCCGGGGAACTAATATCTCCGCTATCACTGCCCGGGGCTGTAGTCTAACCCGGCCAAGCCTTTTGAGTACCTGTGGGAGGGCGCGTGCCTTCCTCTTATCTAGGCATCTGTTATGAACCCGCTTGTTTCCCTTTGGACCTCGGTCCTTGATCAGAACACCGCAAACCCTACATGGAACAACAGGCAGACCAAAACCGGCCTTCTTCCGATAATACTCCCTGGCGTACCGCACCCTCTCGACCGCCCGGCAAGGCCCGCACCGTATACGACTCTTTGAATTGCGGACCATCGTCGGACAGTCCCCACACTTAACCATTGCCATCAGGAGCCTCCGGCGCGGTTAGTTTGTGTTGTTCTCCCTCAAACTCCAAGATGACCGATGTCGGCTCAACAGGCACCTTCACCACCCCGACCCGCGTCGGACTATATCCCTGCTCGTGGGCGAACTGGCCCAGATCCTCGTGCATAGCGAGCGCCTTTCCAGACGGCATGTCGTTAAAGTTGACCGAGGGGAGCTGCGGGTCTTCAAACAGCCCCAGCAATAGTTCATCGGTGGTCTTCCCGGTCGCCGCCTCGACGATCTGGATCAATATGTTTTCAGCTTTCATTTGCAGTCTTCCTTTCTGGCATCTCCCGTACTCTCACAGTTCCTGATTCGGTGCCTTGACTCCAGCGGCCATCATCGCTAAGTTAGCAATGTCTGCGCACTTGGCAATCAGTGTTTGATCGCTCGTACACTCTCTGGCTTCTTTCACATTTTTCTCAATCATCCGAAAATAGTGCAAAGCGTTAACATGGCGCCAATCGGACTTCGCTACATTCTGAGGGCGGCTCAGCTCTTTAACTTGTTCGCCCTGGAACCAAGTCATCAACGGCATCAAATTTGGTAATCCAGACATTATTCACTCCTTTGGTTTGGAAGTTCTCTCACTCTCAAATCTCCCGGTAACTCGCTCAACTTGCTGACTATCTTGCCGTCGACTTCAACTGCTTTCACCCAGACCGACACCTGGGCGTTCTGACACTGGTCGACTACCTGTCGGATCCAATCGATGTTACACGGTCTCCGATTCGCTCCAGTCTCGCAACCGACAATCACCCAGTCGAACTTTCTCAGTCCGTCAAGGTGGTGGGTATTGTGTTTCCTTGAAAGCCCATGCCAACTCGCCCAACTGTACGACACCGGCCCAAGCATCGGCTCATTGATCAAGCCCCGCACAACAGCCGGGAACTTGAGTATCTCCGACGCGCGCTCATCGAGGCGCCCCTGATTCTCGCACGTACCGACAAACCAAACATTCGGCAACGCATCGACACCATGCCGCTCGGCCCACTCAACCGCCCGCTGTGCACGCTTCGTGATGATGATGAACGTGTGCTTCGGATTCCTGGTGAACGCGTGCCACACCGTTGTGATGAAGCTGTCCGGTACGTTTTCATGGAAGAGGTCAGTCCAGACCGCGTAGACCCTCGGCTTGCCTCTCTGGGGTATCTTATCCAACGCCTCCGGACGCAGGTAGATATTGCCCGTCCACCCCCCGCTGGCGGTTGTCAATTGAGGCATCCCATCCCGCTGGGGACCGTACCGGTGAGCCATCGCCGCCGACCAACAGTTCTTGCATCCCTCGGAGACCGGCGTACACCCGTCAACCAGCGTCAAGGGTAGGTCAACTCCAATGATCGTCTTCATACTTTTCCTTCTGGTTGTGGGCGATGCCCGAGGTGATACTTCCCGCAATACCGACAAAGGTAGATATCGAGACCCTTAACTTGCTTAAGCCCGTGCTTACGCTTGATCCTTTGCGCCTCGTGGTATGTCGAATAACTCTTCTTGCCACTACTGCAATAAGTACTCATGTTGCTCCTAATGACAGCGCGGGCCGTCCGGAGTGGTGGATTCGTTCTTTAAAGCCTCACGCACCCTCACAAAGATGTCAATGAGCCGCACTAAACTGGCTTGGCAATTGCTACATCCACGTAAATGCGCGAGTGCTGAATCTCTCCCTTTGTTCGATTCGCTATTCGGATCAATGGAGTGCCCCAGTTCAAGTAGGGCTAAGTGGATCAGAGTAGCGTCGTGGCCTTCAAGGTCCATCGCCTACCTCGCTTCCTTGAGTGAGTCAATAATTGAATCCGCCTCATTAAAGCCAACGCCTACCAACGCCAAGACAAGCACTATAAAGATTACTGTATCATACGGTTCTGGATTCGTCAAGATTTCTGACTTCATCTTCTCCACCTCACTGTTTTATGTTTCACGAATCGGTCCATTCGATCTTACTCACGATTCACCGCCCTCCAGTTCTTTGAGTAGCTTGAGTGATTCGTCTACCGAGTGCTTGACGTGCTTGAACAGGTTAGCATCCGGGTAGTCAGCCTCATCGAGTGACGGCGCGTATGCCATCACTGTTAGTCGAGCCACCAGCCGGTCATGGTTGTTGACGGCGCGGATCACTTCGGCTTGATGGCGGGGGTCATAGACGAAGATCGTCCATTTCGCCCCGGTTTCACACATCATCTTATCGGGACTGCCCGATGTCATTGAAGCACTAATAGGCTTCTTGATTGGTAATTGTTCCATCGTTCACCTCAATTCTGAATGTTATCGTTTTGTTTGTCCTCTCCGACTTCGATGAGGTAATCTCTGTAGCCATCTTGATCGAGTTGGTGGAATGCCATTCCCCGTCTGTCGCAAAGATGCCGGATATCCACCAATAAGTCGGACACGTAGGCACTTAGTTCGAGGACGTTGCTATCGTGGCCGTAATTCTCAATAAACTTGAGAGTACGGCAAAGCCGCTTGGCTCTGTCTCTGTTCGTTGGTTCTATCATGGGTTTACCTGTCCTTTCGATAGCCCAGTTACATCAAGGTTGAGTCCGCCGTGGTCCCAAATAGCTTTCTTACGAAGGTCGAGAAACAGCCCCTTGCCATGCTTAAACAGGCTGCTCGTGGCTCTTGCCTTCGCTCCCTTGAGTGTCTTGCTGTTGCTTGAGATTGACATCCCACTTGCGGCCTCAACCACATACCAGCCGTTTGCGTCTTCATAGGCGAAGCAGGGAAAGTCCCTTATAAACTCCGGCTCGTCAATCTCAACCAATATTCCCTCGATCTTAGTCGGCTTGTCGTGCCGTATGGTCTCAAAGGCTCTCATAGTTCAATCCTTGGGTAAAACAGTTATTCGTACACTGCCAACAGCCTCGATGATCCAATCGACAGCATCGTCAATGGTAGTATGACATTGACAGTACTCGGCTTCATGTGACGGGAATACTGACTTGTAGAACTCGCCATCCCATTCGCGGAGTTCAGTCGGTGTCTTGTTAGTTGAGATGAAGGTCGGTTCTACCTGGCAGCCGGGTTCTTTGCAGGTTTTCATTGATTCGCCTCAAGTATCCGCTTGCCAATCCACTCCGCCACCGGTACAGCTACCGCGTTTCCGATCTGGCAATATCGAACCGTGTCCTTGTGCATTCCTGTCCAGCCATCAGGGAACCCCTGTAGTCGTTCACATTCGGTCGGTGTCAGTCGGCGAACACCTTCGCTCAAGACCGCGGGAATCGACGCTTGTCCGGCATCGACCTGGCCCTTTGAAATTGCCGAGCTATCCAGCGTGTCGGATATCTGCCCACCATCCCAGTAGGTCGGCGCCAAGTGCCCACCCTGCGCCGCGTTGTCGTCCGGTCCGCCCTGTCCACTGTCGAGGGGGTTGACTATCACGGGAACTTGATTCGTCCCACTTGAGGCGCCGCGCAACGTCGGGCTTTGTTCTTCCTTGTAACCAAGCGAACCGGCCTTCGCACTCTGTCCAGCCGAGAAGCCCGCCACGTAATTCTGTTGCTTCATCCCGGGCTGTGACTGGAGAGCTCCCGCAACATCGCCGAGAACTCGCACCTCGTCCCGTTGGTTTTGTTGAAAGACTATCAAGTTTGATGGCCTACCGGTCTGCGTGTCATTCGGCGTCTTTGTCGTGGCCATCGTCGCCGTGATCGGCGTAGCAACCTGTTGGTCGGGGATTATGTTGTAGTCGTCTTCGCCGCCCTGTCCGGCCATCGAGCTATTTTTCTGAGTGCGGCTTCTAAGCGTGTGGGCAACTTCCGTCCCCGCTTTTCTGCTCTCCGGAGGATCCCCCGACACGCCCTCTGACTCAAATAATACTTGGAGGCAACTGTAGTCTCCAAGACTTCCGACAATGAACACACGCTTGCGTCGTTGGGCGAGTCCGAAATACTGAGCGTCCAATACCCGCCAGCACACGCCATACCCGAGTTCGACCAACCCTCGAAGGATGACGGCAAAGTCCCGTCCTTTGTGACTGGATAACAAGCCGGGGACGTTTTCGACAACAACCCATCGCGGCTTAACGTCCGCAAGAATTCGATGGAATTCGAACCAAAGTCCTGACCGCTCTCCATTAAGCCCTGCGCGACGTCCGGCCACCGATAGGTCTTGACACGGAAATCCTCCTGCAACAATGTCAACTGATTTGAGTCCCTTACATTCTCGGACATCCGTGAACCTTTCTATATTAGGGAATATGGCCTCCGGGAAAGTGATCGATAATGTCTCTCTCGCTTTTTCGTCAATCTCCACCTGCCAGACCGACTCCATCCCGGCTCGTTCGAACCCGAGATCAAACCCACCGATCCCAGTGAAGAGACTGCCGTGCGTCACTTCACCCTCTCGACTTTAACATCCTTCGGGGCCTGGATGTTCTCAAGGGGGTCTTTGTCGGTTGGCTCCTCGATTGGTTTGGTGGACCATTCAGCGTCAGGACTGTAAGAAAACACGCTTAATTGTTCTGGCTCGGTATTCTCAATCGACAATACCCATAATTCATCCCCAAAGGCAGCAATGTAAACTCGGACACATTGCTTGGCGCAAGCCCTATCTTTCCGATACCAATACCACCCCGGCTCTGAATGAAACCGAGTCGGTTTATCAGTTGTCCACTCAGACATTCGCAGCTCCTTTCGTCGCTTCTTTCGCTTCTTTCTTCCACACTTCCCGTTGAGCATCATCCGCCGCGTCCCATTTTATCCTGGCTTTCCTCCAGCGATCAGTCCGATACTTGATACCCAACCGAAAAGCCATCGCAATAAAACCAGCCTCCCGCATGTAATTCGATGGCGGCCCCACCTGGTGATCAACTGGTTTGATTTGTCTATACCTCAGCAATTGCCGCGCTCGGGTCTTCACCTCTTCCGGTTTTGGAATACCCTTCTTTCGAATCCCGCAGAGCTGCATACAGGCGCGCCGGATAATAGCTGGGTCAAAGGATCGCACAGCCCTCAAGTACAATTCCATCTCAAAAGGTTTCACTCGCCGATTCCGAGCTTTTGCCATTTCCCTAATCACTTTTTCCTGTTGCTTACTCTGTGTTTCTTCGTGATTCATACCTACCCCTGCCGCCGCTTACTTTCCTCGTGCGCTATCTCATCAGCCGCCGACATAGTGACCTTCATTCCGTAATCTCCCATCCTGTCTTCTTTTAGGAGTAGATGCACGTAACCCATAAACCGATCTCTCCAGTCCTGATCGGTCATATTCTTACTTAGAAACTTGTCTGGGCGGTTGTAAACGTCGTGGCTGAAATCACCCATCACAGACAACATGAACTCCTTCAAAGACAAACTGATGCCTTTCAACTTGACAGCTAGAATCTCATTCACGCACTGTCGATCGTACCACATCACATCCCTACCCCGCCAACTTTCAAAGTTGTCTCGAAATTTCTGGTGCATCATCGCCACTGGAGAAGTAGCCAAAGACTCGGCTATTTCGGCTTTGATTTCTTTGTTAGAAACGGGAGGCTCTTCTTCTGGTCTGGTCTGGTCTGGTCTGGTCTGGTCTGGTGGTGGCTGTTCCTGACTTCCAAGGTGGGCGTTTTCGACCGCCTCCCTAGCAGTCATCTTCTGCCACTTCATATAGTTAGGAAAAAACAAGTGGTAGATGCGCTGGTCGTTTTCAACCACCCTTATTGTCCCAACCACAGCCAAAAATGTCACGAGTCGGGCCAGCACTTTGCGATTTATGGACAACTCACCGGCCAAACCGGATAGCGAATGGACCACCAGGTGACCATTGTCGAGCTGATCCTTGACCATCAATATCATCTCGAGGAGCGCCCCTCGACCAGCCGCCTTGAGTTTCTTCCACCACCACTCATGGCGAATCGACGTCCATATTTTAGGATAACCAGTTGACATCCATGTCCCTTATCTCTATTTTAGCGCCGCCTTGCACTGTTTCATCACGGATCGAGATCGCGACTTCGACAAACCGGTGTGCTCCTGTAACTTTACAGCAGTCTTGAAGCCAAGTGCTCCCTGTATCGTCAATATTCCCGCAGCTTTCAAGTCCTTGATTTCGTCTAATCCGAGCTTGTCGAGATTGGTACCCAAATCAAACATCTCATCTACGGGGCCAGAGACCTCCGCTACCGGCCGCACCGAACTCTTTCTCAGCGTCAACTCAACGTCGACTCCAAACTCTCACACCATGCACCGTGACGTTATCCTGAACAACAACAGCTGGCTTCCACGTTGACCAAAAGTCATCCTGGGGGTCCTGCTTATCACAACAGGCAACCGAACAAACCCACTCTTCGGCGCCCTGCCGGACTCGCAAGAAAACCTGCTGTCCTTCCCCTACATCAATTTCACACTCCGGACACTGCATCTTGAACTCCCATGTTAAAGCGGGGAGGCACCGACAGTGCTAGAACGGATTAGAAAAATCACCATCGGCGCCGATTCCCGCGGTCTACTTCTTGAATTTCCTCTTGAAATCTCTGAACGCTCCACTCTTACCATACTTATTAAACCACATGTCGCGATGAGGGGCTTTCCTCAAGTCGTTACCGTTAGCCTTCACGCGCACTGAAACCGGTTGTCGTCCCAACTGTCGAGCTATCCAACCCGTATCGTGGCACCTGTAATATACCTTCACAAAGGCAATCTCAACTGGCGACCACTTCGCCCCTATCGGCTTTTCCGTAGACAATCCCATGTCAACTCCTTATTGCTTTCTTGCCAGAATCGGTGATATAAACGACCCTCTCCACCCCGGCCCGGCCTCGGATACAACTTGTCGAAAGCAAACCAGCCTCAATCATCTCAGTAATTGTGTCTTCACAACAAGCGTACGAGCCACCTACGTCGCTCCGGCCTTTTACTACGTAATACCTCCAATACCCGTTGAGCTTAAAAACACACCCAACTTCGTCCCTGATCGATATTAGTACTTGTTCCTGCAATTCCGGCAACTCCGGCTTGTCGTCCTGCAAGAGGTCTGAGGCTGCGGCTAAGGCGCACGGTAGGTCGGTGTGGACGGACTTTTGTTTGTTGGATGATAACCTTTCCACAATAAAGCCACCATTAGTCGGTTCGATAGCTACTACCTTACTCATCTTCAATTCCTTTCTAAACCCGCCGAGCCGGGTGGGTCTCTTTCAACCACCACAAATAAACAGAACCGACTCGACGGGGTTTCCCACGGTAAACCACCCAAGGAGGGTATCTTTACTCCAACATCTCAAGCACAGCCGCCAGGAAGATGTACTGCTTCGCCCGGTAGACGGGTGGCAGATCACCGAATCTCTGGATGCACGGAGATAGCTTGTGTTCTTCGCTATGCACCGGATCATACTTCCAGCCAGCCGCCCTCTTACGTGCCCTCCAGTCGTCGTGCAACTCCAGCACAGTGACATTCGGATCGTTCATAACAAGCACCACGCCGTGTATCAGGGCCTCTTTGTGCTCAGGCGATGAATCCTTCCATGAACGCTCGTTATGACCGCCAGTGAACTTACAGTAACCCCTCAGGGCGCCGTGAGCAGCCCTCGCAATGTGTTCAACCTTCGGTGTTTCGGCAAGCGAAACTTCCGACCGCGCCACTAATGCGTCGAGACTGTCGGCTGCCTCGGCCAGTGCTAGAAACTTCCGACACCAATGTGCGTTGACTACTTTAGCTGCGTTCCGTTCCGCCGCTTGCCTCAGTCCCTGTAAAAACTCCCGACTGTCGAGGTCAATCAACGCTACTTCTGGTAATGGCCCTGACTCAGCCTGGCCGTCCGGTCGGTTCACGGGTGGGTGATCGGGTCGATATTTGTGTACGTAAGGGAACTCATAATTAGGAATATGCCCGAGGTCCACGTGTGTCTCAAATGTTGGACGCCCCTCTTCACCCGGATGTCCGGGCGGTAAACTGTCACCGCCTACCTGCGACGCCTTGGTTTTGATCTGTTCGTCAGTCAGGCCACTGCCTTCTCCCGCTGTCTTGTCTTCACACATAATTCTCTCCGTTCTTAGGTTTGTGTACGTAATAGTGCGTAAGCTTCTTTCCAACGCCAGTACGGTTTTCCGATATGCTGTTCTAAGATATCAATCATCGCCTGGGCAGCTGAGATACGGTTGCCATCCTCATCCCTGTAGCCGCTTGTGACCCGAATGTGAGCACCGTAGTTGCAAAGAGTTATCAGGTTTTCCATGCTGTTGTCCACCACACCTCGGCCTTTTGGGTTGATATGATGTCCACCCAACACCGGAATGTAGAGCGCGGCGAAATTTACGTGGCATAAACACTTGAGATCCATGCACTTGTTGTTATCAAGCACCAGAACCTCTTCCTGGACCCGCTTCGCGTCACTCTTCTTGACCCGCTGCCCTCTCCGACGATCCTTGCCATAGTTCCCCTTCGGGAATGCTAATGCACTGGTATCGATCATGGCCACGGATTCTCCTCGATTTTGGGACCATGCCGATACGAGGCCAGTTCGTCACTTTGAAACCTACCTCGCTCGTCCCTATCTTGAACCGCATAACGCTTATCTACTAAATGCCCGCCGTACTTTTCGTTCATCTCATCCAAGAGATCAACGAGTCGTTGTTGCCACTCGCACGGCATCTCCTGTATAATTGATCTCGGGACCACCAAATACGACGCGTAGGTCAACGAAAACCAGCCGTGCATCGGTCCGTCGCTGTAATGAATCGACGGGGCCGGGACAGCTTTACGCAGAAGATTAACTTCCCGGCCGCCGCCTGTGGTGTGTGCTCGGTCGCCGTTATTCATCTTTTCCTCAGCTCCGACAGTTTCGGACGTTCACACCAGACGTCAATTTTCTCACCCTTGTCTTTAATCTTAAACTTCACGACTTCACGATTGAACGGCGCTGCACTTCTGTGGGCAATCCTGGTTGAGTGCTGCTCTAAATCATTCACGCCCAATCTAAACCGAACAGCCGCCGCCCGAAAAGCCAAACTCCCAGCCGCCGACATAAACGATTGCCTGAACCCCTTCTCATTGTCTGTGTCACGCCGCGTCGGAAACAGTGCTCCACCTTCTCTCGTTACCCACTCCTGCTTTTTGAAATCCCAAATCCCGAGCCGGCACAGAAGAGACAAGCCCTCCGGCGTGGTTAGCACTCGGTACGTCTCTGTCCACCCGCTTGGTGTCAGTAATTTGTTCAACCGCTTCTCAATGAACTCCGCCCTGACGTAGGGATACAGCACGTACCAGGTATCTGTTCTCTTCTCTCCACCCTTCATTTCAAAGGTTTTGGTCTGCATCCATGTAACTTCGTCATCCGCAAAATCTCTCCGGATGTCATCCCACGGCACCGCCGATGTTTGCTTCGCAGTCGTCATCAGGCAAGCACCAGAACAAGTAGAGCCCATGCGACCACAAAAGTCCCGGTCGCTTTGAACCCAGTGGCTACCCAGTATTTCCAGCCTAGTCCGTGCATTACTTTTTCTTCCCGCCCTTCACTGGTTTTTGCTGTATATCTTGATTTAGCACGCTCGCCTCTCCAAATAATCCGCTACCGCCTGCCGGTATACCGATGAGACCGGTCGATCTTCTTTCTCTGCGAGCGCCTTGGCCTTACTCCGTTGCTTTAGGTCGATCGCGAAGGTGACAATCACACGATCCGTGTTCTTCTTATTAGCTTTCATATCGCCATACTACAACAATGTTTTAATAATGTCAAGCTATTTTTATTAAATAAAAAACCCCCGACATCGGGGGTCTAGTGTAATATGAAAAAGAGTGGCGTTGCACCACCTATAACAAAAAAGGAAGGTTTTAAGTGCCAAACGGGAGGGCTATCCCACCGGTGATCGTGAAACTGGATGACAGCGCGTTGTCGCGGACCGGATTGTAGTAGTGTACGTTAATAAAGACTTCCCACTCATCATCTGGCCGCCAGGTTCCGAGGGCGCCGAATGACCCCTGTATGTAGGTGTCGAGTTCGGTGGCCTGACTTCCCATCTGAGCGAAGTTATACCATTGAGCGGCCAAGCCACCAGTAAGCGCCAACATCCATCGATCGTTACTGTAGAGACTTGCTCCAATCATCCCATTGACGCCGTAGGCTCGCGCGTAACCATCCGCTTCGTCAACATCAGATTGATTCTCTTCTCCCTGTACGAGACCGAAGAACCTACCACCTAGCGGGACAAGCCAACTCACCTCGGCGCCGCCGCTAACGGACTGCAAGTTGAGGTTGCCACCGAACATGATCTTCATGTCGGGGCCGACCTCCGCCTTTACGCCGATCGGCAGCAACAGAGCCGCCAGCGATAGAATCATAAACAATTTCAGTTTCACGATACTTTTCCTTCCGTTGTTTTGGCGTGGTCCAATTTCTTCTTGTCCTGCTGAAAGCGCACGAACTGAAAGACCACACCCATTATTACTATTCCCGCTATCCCCGCCACCAGAATCATCTGATCCACCAACTGGTCGGACGACAAGATAATCAGGCCGACAATACAGACCATCGTGAACACCGCGACAAACGCCTTCGCGCCCAACCGATCGGCGATCCTTTCAAGCCATCTCATTTCCGGTTCAAGGTCAATTCCCATTTGTCCTCCTAAAAGTTTACCCTGAACGAGTTGCTGTCTGGAACCCATATCTGTATCAAGTCCTCTTCGCCTAGTTTCAATAGATATTGAATCGAATCCTTACGGTTAACACTGTCCGGTAAGCAGTAGGACTTCACTAGGTCAATGAAGAAATATCCAGAATCGCTCACATCCACACAGTAGCTGATCCCCGGATTCCAAGTGTTATTGCAAACATTCGGCACCCGCTTCAAGGCTGTCGCACATACCGTCCTGTTTTTCACGCCAAGATATGGACCGTAACCCGACACATCCCGCAGATCCATCAAGTAACCATAAACCCTACAGAAGGACCCGGCCGCCGGCGCACCAGGATCAAACGCTGTCAGAAAAATAGTATCCGTCTGCGCGCCCGCAATAACCACCGTGTCGTAAGTCGGTCCGGTAAAACCAGAAGGGTTCGTGATATATAAAAACGAATCCGCCGTTCCATTCCAGCTAGTCAACCCGAGATCGTCAGTCGCCGGCGCCACCGCTACCAGTGAAGATTGATCCACTGTTCGAACTGTAATCGGCACGCCTCCAATCACCGTAGAGTCCGCCGCGTTCAACGTTACAATTGAAACCGAGAACGGTCCGGTCCCGGCCGCCCCTCCAGTGACATATATATTGTAGTCTATTTCAACGCCCCAGCCATCGCCGGGAAAGTACTGGCCACGCTTCATCGAATAATTTCTAGTGTCGTCCCAGGTGTAGTTTGTGTCGAATGGGAATGTGTGCGTACCCTCGTCAAACATGGTGCTGTCAACCAAGGAGCTGTTGCTCTGGAGTCTAATAACGAAAAACGCCGTGTCACTCCATGGAAAGCCAAATGATTCAAGGGTGTTAACCGTCGCACCCATGACAATAGGACCGAGTAACATCCCAAACAACGTCAGGGCCGCCATGGTCAACGCTGCAATAGTTCCGCGTTCCCATTTATCGGACTTATTTTTCACAGCTTCGCTCCCTCCCTCACCTCAACGTGAACATGTTGATCGGGTGTCCCAAGCAGCTTCTCGTGCATTACGAATCGAATATCAGGATTGAAAGCGTGAAGCGTCTTACCTAACAACTTCATCATCCAGAACCACTTCCTGGGTTTCTTTCCCGCTCCCTTCGGACAACACCGAATATCAACCGCCAGCCCTTTTGGGTGCTGGCTCTTGTACGCACGGCCAGCAATGTAGCAGGTTATCCATATCTCACCACAGCCAAGCAAAAGACTCATCATGTCAATGATCTGCACGACCATCTTCAATACCATGAATGCCGCAATATCCACCCAATCAGGCGGCTTATTAAATTTCGATTTGTCTCTTTTGTATTTGAACTTCACATCAATTCTCCTACAGCTTCTCAATATCAAAGGGTCCACAGACAAATGGGCTTACGTGAGCCACCGCCTCCAATGCCATCCGAACACGTTCCTCCGGTACAATCTCATATAGATTTGTGGTGTGAAGAGATCCGAGGGCTACCAAGTAAGTCCCCTGGGCGGCATACCCGGAAGTCGCCTCAAGCACAGAAAAGTCTTTCTGCAAAACAAACAGACGACCGCGATAACCAATAAGTGCAGTCCCCGAGCACTCAGGGCCACTATCCGTAACTTTAACACATTTGTGTTCTTCGAGGAAGCGCTTCATATCTTGGGTTACAACCGTAGCTATAAAAGGAAAGTCCTGCTGCGAATTCGCTTGCTCCGGAGGCGACCAGACATGTTCAAGTAGATGGGCGGGATGAATCCAACCAGACCAACCAATCAGCAACTCACCACTCCTAAAGACTTTCGGATATTTGGCGATCGTAATTTCGCTGTCGCTCGCCTCCGCTCGATCGCCACCAATCCAAACTCCGTTTTTATCTTTCACTCCAACAATGCAGGTCATAACAATCCTCTCATCAGAACAAACATGTAGTCAATTAACATCATTAAATCCGATATGTCAAGCTGACCACTGCAATCAAAATCACCCCGCATCGGATCCCAGTTGTCGCAGTCATACGGAACCACAACCACATTCGACAATAGTGACCAGTTCCCAGCTTCATCCACAGTCTTGATAGCGAAGTAGAACTCATAGCTCTCCTGAGTGCCCGCCACGCTCGGGACAGGTTCACCCTCGATCTGAACGCAAGAATCCCAGTTGCCCTCAGTGATCGGCACGTCAGAGATTCTCAGGTCATACTCAGTCGCCGTGCCTACATTTCCGTCGTCACCGGGGGCGGTCCACGTAAGGCTGGCCGCGCTCAAGGGATATGTAAACACTACGTAAAGTAAACATAAGCACTTTATATAACGCCCTATGGGAATTTTCATTGTCCACCCATTATCATTATGACTTGCCCTGCGGCTGCCGCACCCGTCGTGTACTCTATCCAAATAGTCCCATTTTCAGACCCGTTGCCGCCACTAATCCAAGTCCCTTCCAGCGGTAAAGCGTCGTTGTTGAACTTCCTATTTCCACCGGCGCCGCTTGTTCCCAGTATCATACTACTTACTCCTTCATGGTGCATCGTAATCCAATACCAGACCTCCGACTCCAAGGCGTAGCTGATGTCAACAACATAATCCGCGAAACTCGACCCGGTAACGTTGACAGTCGTCGTTGAGGTCGCTAAGAGCGTAAGCGGGTCGTCGCTGTTGTCGCTGTAGATCGCCCCCGTAACAGTATGAGTAACAGCGTTGAAGTTATTGTTGGCGCGAAAGTGTAGCTTCGTAGCCGTGCCGGTTTCGGCATTCATTTGGAATCTAAACGCCCACTTCTGATCGCCCACAACAACAATCGTCCCTGACTGAGCAGCTTCATTGCCGAACGTCTCACCGTACGATGACTCGCAGAACAAACAGAGTAAGATTATGGGTATTAGCTTTCGCATCAGTCCACCGTGTATTCAAAGGTTATCGTGAAGAAGTTCACCGTCCCGGACACCGACGTTGTTCTCCATCCGAGCCAATCACCGGCATCGATGGAGGCGTTACTGAGTGAGGTTGTCCGCTCCTCCCCGGTGGTAAACGTCCAGTCACTTGAGTTGCAAACAACCGGGTTGGCAGCGTCATTGTCGTACTCCATCAAAACGCCGATCACGTTGGTTCCTCCAAAACACACCCCACTGACACCTATAAGAGTGATTGCCTTCGGAGTCATCCAAAACGCCCAATCGAAAGTGCCATCTATCGCAGCAATAGAGAACGACCTGGTGAGCGTGTCGTGGACATTCGCTCTGTCCGCAAGCGCAGCGGCAATCTCGGTTCCGGTTGAGTCGACATCAGTGACCTTTGAGCCAACCGTGTCAATATCTTCCCACCCAATAGTGGCGTTGCCGAAGTTGGTCGAATCGAGTCCGCCATTATCCCATGCCGCCACCGTGTCTTTGGCTAATCTCCAGGCTAACGAATCAGCCGCAACAACAGCCTCAAGCCCTGCAACATCCACGCCGTCCACCGTACCTGTGAGCGCGATATCATTGACCGACAGATCGCCATCTTTATTCCATTGGTACTCCGTAGTCACCGAGATACGGATACGATCCTCGATGGCATTAGTAGCTGCACCGCTTTGATTTCTGAGTATTCTAATATAGTACGCAGCCCCTCCATTAACAGTCACGGAGGCCCAATTCGTCAGATCAGCAACCGCCCATTCTATTCCTCCGTCTTGCCTCATGCCGTCAGTATTATCAATGGGTGTAAATGCAGTCCAAGCAGGCCCAGCAATAGAGAACTCACATGTTGCATTTATACCGGGACCGCCCGCAAATGTATTGAAAACAAAGTCTATCTCGTTAAAAGCAACCGTGTTCCCTATATACAAATAATCGTCTACCTCGTCAAATAAAGTGGAGTCTATGACCGAACTCCCCACGGCATCGGGAGACGTAAGATCAGCCCATGCCGTCAAAGACGTGTCCCGTTTCCATGCTTCGGAAGGCGACGTAAAGACACCAGACAACTGATCTATAACGTGTACCCCGGCTGAGGCATGAACAGCATGAACTTCCGCCGATCCTACCCCTGACTTTGAAACCTTTAGTGCTTGCATATCTCCACCAGTGGACGAAGAGGTTATGCCTTCAAAATCAACACCAATCCCGGTTTCACCGGCGGCAAGAGCCGTGGCCTCATAATGTATGTGTATTGCTTGAGTACTGGGGACACTGTTGGCATCCACATCAACGTAGATCGCCCTTGTCCCAGGAGTTGATCCTTGCGGAGTATGGTTTAACCGCAAGGCGCCCACGGTAACAGTCCTATTATTGGTTCGGGCATCAATTATGATATTGT
>SDBU01001401.1_pt1 | contig 34493 bp, 41 predicted proteins | sample 2277071 | NCBI WGS metagenome assembly SDBU01 (sample SAMN10397929, study PRJNA504765) | marine sediment metagenome | isolation source: marine sediment core GS08_GC12, 126 cmbsf | place: Arctic Ocean: Gakkel Ridge, Loki's castle | collected 2008 | reverse complement strand
TCGCCCGAAGGGCGGCAAGAAAGGGACCGCGGGTATGCCCGCGGGGCTCCATCCCCCTTCGGGGGATGTCGCCAGGGAAGACAAGTAGCGGGGCTCCATGGCGGGTGTCTTGCCGCATTAATGTGGGCCGAAAAAATCTTGATTTTCCTCCTGTTACCTAATATAATGGAGCCCCGCTTGTGCTGAAACACGGGGGAGCCGTCCTGGCGACATACTTGAGCGGCCAAACCCATCCGTGGCAGATTTTGACAGCGAAAGTATAAGTTTTCCTTTGACCTGAAAACCAAATTGTTGTCCCAAGTCAGGGGAAGGCGTTGTTCGTCCCAAGTCACAGGAAGGCAAGTGAGGTGACTCGGGACGGTTTAAGGGAAGGTGAGCGAGGTAAACCGGAGGCTTTCCATGAAAGAGATCCGCATCCATGCGCGGGCCGGCCAGGGGGCCATCACCACGGCCAGCATCCTGGGGCACGCCTATTTTACGAAAGGGCAGTATCCTTATGCGTTTCCGCACTTTGGGGCGGCGCGCATGGGCGCGCCCATGAACGCCTTCGTGCGCATCGAGGACCAGCCCGTGCGCCTGAGAAGCCAGGTCACCACCCCGGATTACCTGATCGTCGTCGATGCCACGCTGATGCGGGGCAACGACTGCTACCAGGGCTTCAAGGACGACGGCGTGGCGGTCGTCAATGAGCGTGAAGGCATAGAGATCCCCAAGCCCAAGGGCAGCAAACAGAAGCTCTTTGTCGTGCCGGCCAACAGGATATCGAGGGACATCACGGGCGGTAAGACCCTTTTGAGTAACACCGTCCTCCTGGGCGCCTACGCCGCGGCGACGGGCGAGCTGAAGCTTGAGGACTTGACAAAGGCGGTCACCCGCCGCTTCGAAGAGAAGGGCGAGAAGGTCGTGAAGATGAACGTCGAGGCGCTCAAGCAGGGTTTCGAATCCATCAAAAAGTGAGTCTCGAGGAGACGACATGTTCAAGCACATGACCGCCAGGCCGGGGTCGAGCGTGGAAAACAAGACCGGTTCCTGGCGCACGGAGGTCAGGCCGAAATTTTTGAAGAAGGAGTGCATCGCGTGCCGGATGTGCGTGTACATCTGCCCGGAGGGGATCATCACCGGCAAGGAGAAGAACACCTTCCAGTGCGACTACACGTACTGCAAGGGCTGCGGGAACTGCGCGGCCATCTGTCCCAAGAAAGACATCGAGATGATCTCTGAGATGGAAAAAATATAAACACGCATTTTTGTCCCGCGTCACGGGTCCCAAGTCACAGGAAGGCAAGCGAGTTGACTCGGGACGGTTTAAGGGAAGGTGAGTGAGGTAAACCGAAGGCAAGAGGGGTGACCCGGGACGATTTCGGGAAGGCTGTAGCGGGAAATCGGAGGTGGCATGAAAGAATTTTTGGAAGGATCCCATGCGGTAGCCCAGATCATCAAGCGCTGCCGTCCGGGCGTCATCTCGGCGTACCCGATCACGCCCCAGACGCACATCGTCGAGGACCTGGCCCAGTTGGTCGCCGACAAGGAGCTGGACGCCCAGTTCGTCAACGTCGAGAGCGAGCACTCCGCCGCGTCGGTCGTCCTGGGCGCCGAGGCGACGGGCGTGCGCACCTTCACCGCGACGAGCTCGCAGGGCCTGCTCCTGATGGCGGAGGTCGTCTTCAACATGGCGGGCATGCGCCTGCCGGTGGTGATGACGACGGCCAACCGCGCGGTCTCCGCGCCCATCAACATCTGGAACGACCATCAGGACGTCGCGGCGGTCCGTGACGCCGGCTGGGTCCTTTTCTTCGCCGAGAGCAACCAGGAGGTGGTGGACCTGCACCTGCAGGCGTACCGCCTGGGTGAAGACCCGCGCGTGATGCTCCCGGTGATGGTCAACATGGACGGGTTCATCCTGACGCACGGCATGGAGGTCGTCGACATGCCGACGCAGGAAGAGGTAGACAAATTTTTGCCGCCGTACAAGACGAGCTACAAGCTCGACGTGGACAACCCGCAGACGATGGGCTTCCTGGCCGATCCGGAGTATTATATGGAGATGCGCTCCATGATCGATGCGACGCACCGGGATGTCCTGAAGATCATCCCCGAGGTCTGCGCCGAGTTCAAGAAGGTCTTCGGCCGCGAGGCCGGCGGGCTGATCGAGGGCTACCGCCTGGAGGACGCCGAGCAGGTCTTTGTCGCGGCCGGCTCCGTGTGCGGCACGATCCGCGAGGCCGTGGACGCCCTGCGCCGTGACGGCAAGAAGGCGGGGCTCCTCAAGATCGTGACCTACCGGCCGTTCCCGAAAGACGCCATCCTCGCGGCGTTGGCCAAGGCCAAAGAGGTCGCCGTCATCGACAAGAGTATATCGCTGGGCTCTTCCGGACCCATGTACCTCGACGTGAGCGCGGCGTTCTCCACCCTCGGCGCCAAGTGCCCCAAGACGAGCGGCTTCGTCCTCGGCCTGGGCGGCCGGGACATCACCCAACAGTCCATCTTTGAGACGTACGGGAAGTTGACCGGCAAGCAGACCGACTGCAGCTTTATCGGTTTGAAGCAGGAATTACTGGCATAAGACAGGAGAGGATGATGGTCCAGACAGAGACTTTATTCAAGCCGGGGCATACGGCGTGCGCGGGCTGCGGGCAGGCGATCGCGGCGCGGCTCGTCGTCGACGCCTCCGGCAAGAACACGATCATCACGAACAACACGGGCTGCCTTGAGGTCTTCTCGACGAAGTATCCGCAGAGCGCGTGGGCGGTGCCGTTCATCCATTCGCTCTTCGAGAACGCCGCGGCCGTGGCCTCGGGTGTGGAGTCGGCGCTCAAGTACCTGGGCAAAAAAGACGGCATCAACGTCATCGCCCAGGCGGGCGACGGCGGCACGGCGGACATCGGCCTGCAGGCGCTCTCGGGGATGTTCGAGCGCGGCCACGACGTCCTGTATGTCTGTTACGACAACGAGGCGTACATGAACACGGGCATCCAGCGCAGCGGCCTGACGCCGACGAACTCCCACACCACGACGAGCCCGCCGGGCAGCGCCTCGAGGGGCAACCCGCGGCCCAAGAAGCCGATGCCCGCGATCGCGGCGGCCCACGGGATCCCGTACGTGGCCACGGCCTCCGTCGGGTATCCGCAGGACATCTCCCGAAAGGTCAAGAAGGCCTTCTCCATCAAGGGGCCCAAGTATATCCAGATCCACGTGCCGTGCCCGCTCGGGTGGCGCCATGAGTCGAACCTGACCTTCGAGATCGCGAAGCTCGCGGTCGAGACCGGGCTCTTCCCCTTGTTCGAGATCGAAAACGGCCAGCTGAAGCCGCGCACGATCGCCAAGGTCAAGCCCGTCGAGGAGTATCTCAAGCCGCAGGGTCGCTTCCGCCATGTGCTGAAGGACCCCGAGGCCTTGAAGCAGGTCCAGGCCGTGGCGGACGCGAACATCAAGAAGTACAACCTCAAGCCCGCGGAGGCGTGACCATGGATAAATACGAGTGCACGGTTTGCGCTTATGTCTATGATCCGGCGAAGGGCGACCCGGACAGCGGCGTCGCGCCCGGGACCAAGTTCGAAGACCTGCCGGCCGACTGGTTGTGCCCGGAGTGCGGCGTCACCAAAGACAACTTCAAGAAGATCGGTTGATCCGCCATGAAGCTTCTTCCTCCCGTCGAAGCCCTCTCATCCTGGGAGGCGGCGCGCCGTCCCCGGGAAACGGCCGTGGCGGCGCTGTATGTCTGTGGCGCGGTCCTCTTCCAGCCCGTCCTCTTCTTCCAGGCCTTCTCAAAAAGTAAGACGGATGTCAAGAAACGCCTCATCCGTGCCTGCGTCTTCGCGCTGATATTGGGTTACGTCAAGCTCCTGTGCGACGGCCTGAATATCCTGTGGCTCAAACAGCTGGCGACGGGCGGTCTGCCGGTGGGCAACTTCTCGTCGCAGGTCGCGGCCCTCGAGACGTCATTCTTCTCGAATCCGGTCATCCTCATGCGGCCGCTCGTGACGTTCGGGGCGACCCTCCTCTTGGTGGCGGCGGGCGTGAAGCTGATCCTCGGCGTCGACAAGGTTATCGCGCCCGCGGTCCTCGTCGTCTGTTACAAGAGCGCGGCGGACGTCTACAACCTCATCCCGTTCCTCGGCGGGTTGCTCGCCTCGGCGTGGTCGCTGGCCCTGCTGGTGATAGGGATCCGCGAGCTCTACCGCGTGGGCGTGGGCCGGGCGGTCCTCGCCGGCGCCGTGATGCCCCTCCTGGTCCTCTTTTTCTTTGCCCTCTCCCTGGGGCCGGCGGTCAACCGTGTCATCACGACGCTCTACCCGGAGACCCAGTCCCAGGTCATGAAGTTCAACGACGTGACGGCCTACGGCTACACCTCCGCGATCGTCCGGGCGGCCGAGGAGTACAAGGAAGATCTGGGGTTTTATCCCGTCAACATGAACGCGCTGAAGAAGTATCTGGCGACCGGCGTCGCGGATGACCTGCGTGCCTCGGACGAGGCCTCGGGGTACCGCTTCCGGTATACGAAGAGCGACGGGGAACGCTTTGTGGTGACGGCCGAGCCGCTTCAGGGGGGCGTGACGGGGAACCTCGTGCTCTACGCCGATGAGTCGGGCAAGGTCCGGCTGGGCGACAAGCACGGCCGCGTCCTGACGGACATGGAGAGCCTTGATGCGGCCGTCGCGGCGCCCGGGGATGCCATGGAGGATACGACGATATGAATAAGGGTAAAACAGGGGGGGGAAGATGGCAAAGGTAACGGTCGACGCAGGCGCCTGTGTGGGTTGCGGTCTGTGCGAACAGAACTGCCCCGACGTCTTCGAGGTCAAGGACGACGGCATCGCCTACGTGAAGGCGCACGAGTGTGCCGGCTGCAACCTGCAGGAAGTGGCGGACCAGTGCCCGGTCAACTGCATCAAGATCGAATAGCATTGCGAGACAAACAGGCCTGGCCTATGTGTCTCAAAAAATGAGACAGAAAGGCCAGGCCTGTTTGTCTCATTTTTTGAGACAGAAAGGTCTGACCTTTGTCTCACTTTGGGGGGGATCCATGCGGGAAGCGCAGTATTACGAGGCGGCGGCGGGCACGAGGGTGCGCTGCCGGTTGTGCCCGCACGGCTGCCAGATAGGGGAGGGGCAGGCGGGGCTGTGCGGCGTGCGCGTCAACAAGAACGGCCGGCTCTACAGCGCCAACTACGGCCGGGCGGCCTCCGTGGCGCTCGACCCCATCGAGAAGAAGCCGCTGTACCACTTCCATCCGGGCGAGTCCATTCTCTCCGTCGGCACCGTAGGGTGCAACCTCGCGTGCTCCTTCTGCCAGAACTGGACGATATCCAAGCAGGTCGATACGCCCACACAGGCCGTGGACAGCGCCGAGTTGGTGGCGTACGCCCAAAAGCTCCAGTCCTTCGGCATCGCCTACACGTACAACGAGCCCTTCATCTGGTATGAGTTTGTGCGCGAGACGGCGGAGAGGGCGAAGGAGGAGGGGCTGGAGAACGTCCTGGTCACCAACGGCTACATCAGCTTCGAGCCCTTAGAAGAGATCCTGCCCTTTATCGACGCGGCGAACATCGACCTTAAATCCATCCGCGATTCCTTTTACCGCAGGATGTGCGGGGGTTCGGTCGCGCCGGTCCTGGAGACGATCCGGACCATGGCCGCGGCCTGCCACGTCGAGCTGACGAACCTGATTGTCCCCGGCGAGAACGACAGCGAGGAGGATATCCGGGACCTGGTGGACTGGATCCACGCGCACCTGGGGCCGGACGTGCCGCTGCACTTCTCGCGCTGCTTCCCGTGTTACAAGCTGACCACGCCGTCGACGCCCATCGCCACCCTCGGCAAGGCCGAGGAGATCGCCCGCCGGAAACTCAAATACGTCTATTTAGGGAATATGTGAGACAAAAGGTCAGACCTTTTAGTCTCAAAAAATGAGACTTTTAGACCTGGCCTGAAAGTCTCATTTTCGCATGGGGGGGTCAGCGCAGGGAGTCGGCGTTTACGTAGTTGACGATGCGGGCGCGCTCGCGCAGGGCCAGGAAGTGCTCGCTGAAGACCGCGCTGCGCTTGCCTTTCAGGACCTTGTGGCCGAAGGCCTCTCTCTCTTCTTCGAAGACCTCTTCGTCGAGCTCGGGGGTCACGAGGGACTGGATCACCAGGAATCCCTGCTCGAGCTCGATGACCTCCTTGGCCACGCTGCCTTCTTCGAGCGCAAAGGCCGCCTCTTTCAACGCCGGCGCCATCCCCAGCTCCGAGACATAGGCCTCGCGGGTGAAGTCTTCCGTCTCCTTGACCTCGGCGTCCGTCTTGGCGGCCGTCTTCTCAAAGGACAGGCCCTGCGTGTTGATCATCTCCAGGAACGCCTCCGCCTTGGCGCGCGCCGTCTCTTTGGACTTGCGCTCGATCAGGATCTCCTTGATGTGACCGGCGGCCTCTTTCAGGTCCGGGATGTAGGCGTTTTTCTTTTCGACGATCTGGAAGATGTACATGCCGCGGCTCATCTGGATGATCTTGCTGAAGGAGAGGACCGGCTGGTCGAAGAGGATCTTCGAGAGTTGCGGCAGCCATCCGAAGTCCGGGATGGGGTCTTCGAACCCGAAGAAGCCGGTCTCCTTCAGCTCGAACTTGAGCTCTTGCGCCGTCAACTTCAGACCTTGCCGGCGGGCCGACTGCATGGCCTCCTGGATCGCCTTCTCCATCTCTTCCCGGGTGAGCCCCGCCTCTTCGTCGTCGAACTCAAGGCCGATGTAATTCGTGTTGATCTGCGGCGGCACGCGCAGGTCTTCTTTTGAGGTCGCGTAGAAGTTCCTGATGTCGTCTTCTGTGACGTTTACGTCGTCCATGTAGCCGTCATAGGGGAAGTCGAGGTAGCGCACGCGCGTGGCCACGTTTTCCTTTTCGTACTCCTCGCGGATCTCTTCGTCCGTGACGCCGATGCCCTTGGTGATCTCGGCCGAGAATTTGGCGATGGCCAGGTTCTGGCGCAGGGCCTCCTCGAACTGCCGGGCGCCGACGCCCAGCGTGTATTTCAAAAAGCGCTCATAGGCCTGTTTGTCAAAGCGGTCGTTGCGCTGCAGGAAGGGCATACGGGTGATCTGTTGGACCACCTCCTGGTCCGTGACCCAGATGTTGCGCTTCTTGATCTCGCGCAGGACGATGAGCCGCTCCCAGGTTGCCTGGAGGGGGTTCAGGAAGGCGGCGACCTCATTGGCCCTGTTGCCGTACTGGTAACGCAGTTGGATCCGCCAGTCCTGGTAGGTCTGCCGGAACTTGTCGATGCTGACCTTTTCGCCGAAGATCCGGCCCGCGATGTTGGGGGTCTTATCTTTGTTCATGACGCTGGCCGACCCCCAGACGACGAAGGCGGGGATGATGATGGCGGCCAACACGTAAAAGATCTTTTTTGATACCTTCTTGTTGCGCAATAGCTTAAGCACCAGAGACTCCTTCGTAAGTGTCTGCATTATACAGCACCATATTTTCCTTTACAAAGAGATTTTTCAAATGTATAATACGCCCGTCAATGAGCACAAAAGCCACCCAAAAACTCAAGGTCGGCATACCCAAGGGGAGCCTGGCCGAGGCGACCATTAAGATGCTCGCCAAGGCGGGTTTCAACCTCAAGGTCAGCCCCCGGTCCTACATCCCGGTCATCGATGACCCCGAGATCGAGCCGATCATGCTGCGCGCCCAGGAGATGTCCCGGTACGTGGAGGACGGGGTCCTGGACTGCGGGATCACGGGCAACGACTGGATCCTGGAGAACCGTTCGGACGTGGTCCGGCTGGCGGACCTGGCCTATGCCAAGCAGAGCATGAGCCCGGTGCGCTGGGTCCTGGCCGTCCCCGAGAAGTCCCCGATCAGGGGCGTCAGGGACCTCCGGGGCAAGCGCATCGCGACCGAACTCGTCGAGGTCACCAAGGATTTCCTGAAGAAGAACCGCGTCAAGGCGGACGTCGAGTTCAGCTGGGGCGCGACGGAGGTGAAGGTCGCGGCGAAGCTCGTGGACGCCATCGTCGAGCTCACGGAGACGGGCTCCAGCCTGCGCGCACACAACCTTAAAGAGATCGCCACCCTGTGCACCTCGACGACCCAGTTCATCGCCAACAAGGCGGCGGTCAAGAATACCTGGAAGAAGAGGAAGATGCAGCAGATCGTCCTGCTCCTGCGCGGCGCCATCGAGGCCGAGGGCAAGGTGGGCCTCAAGATGAACGTGCGCGCGGACCGCGTCGCCGGACTCCTGAAGCTCCTGCCCGCCCTCAAGAAGCCGACGATCTCTCACCTCTCCGACGAGCGGTGGGTGGCGGTGGAGACGGTCATCGACGAGAAACTGGTCCGGCGGCTCATCCCGCAGATGAAAGAGGCGGGCGCCGAAGGGATCATCGAATACGCGCTTAACAAGATCATTCCATAAACGGTGGACAAGCCCTATGCCGTGTGGCCGTAAGAGAAAAAGAAGAAAGATCAAGACGCATAAGAGAAAGAAGATGCGTCGCAAGCTCCGGCACCTCAAGAAGAGGGATTGGGGATAAGGCGCCACGGGCCTCGGGCCCGGTGCGCCTTAATCCGCTCTCTTTCAAGGTGAGCCAGCGCGTCTTGGCGTGCTGCGGCCTGCTGGGATGCCTTCTCTTGTCTTCGTGCGCGTCACCCCCTTTGCGGGTGTCGCTGAGTTCGACCCGCCGCGTCGGTGCTGCGTATAACGAATATCTACTGGGCCTCATGAAGGACGCCATGGGCGAGAGCGCCCAGGCCCTGGCCCACTACGAGAAGGCCCAGCGGCGGGACTCCACGAGCGCCGCGCCGCATATCCGCGCCGGGCTCGACTACCTGAAATTAAGGAAGATCCTCGACGCCATCCGGGCCTTTGACAGGGCCGTGCGTCTGGACCCGGATAATGAGAACGCCCGCTTTGTACTGGCCCTGCTTTATGTGCAGCGCCATGAATATGACAGCGCCGTCCGACACTATGAACATCTGCTGGCCGGGAATCTTAAGAACAAGGCGCTGCATCTCAAGCTGAGACGTATCCTGTCTCAGCTTAATTTTTTAATCGGTCGCCGGGAGGAGGCCCGTGTCCACATCGCCGCGGGGCTCCTCGTCAATCCGCTGGATCCCGAGATCCTCTTCTTCAAGGCGGTCATGGACAGCGAAACCGGCCGGCAGGACGAGGCGATAGAGGGTTTCCGGCAGGTCCTTGAGAGCGTCCCCGGCCACGTCGACGCCATGAACGGTCTGGCCTACGCGTATGCCCTGAAGGGGGAGAACCTCGTCGATGCCCTCGTGCTCGCCGAGAGGGCCGTCCGGTCGAACCCGTTCAGCGGCGCGTACCTCGATACCCTCGGCTGGGTCCACTTCCGGCTCGGCCAGATCGAGGAGGCGGTCGCTTTTCTCGAGCGCGCGGCGAAGTTGATGATCGAGCCCGAGATCCTGAACCATCTGGCCGAGGCCTATCGGGAGGCCGGCCGCCTCGAGGAGGCGCGGGCCGCGTGGCGCCGGTCACTGACCCTTAAACGGGACCAGGGCGGGGTCCGCAAGGCCCTAAAGGAAACGACAGAATCCCACCATGGTCATTGATTCCAAAAAGATCCGCGAACTCGAGAAGAAGGCGCGCCAGGTGCGCCTGATGATCGTCGAGATGCTGGCGCGCGCCGGCTCCGGCCATCCCGGCGGTTCGCTGTCGAGCACCGACATCCTGACGGCGCTGTACTTTTCGGTCATGCGCCACCGGTCGAGCGACCCGGACTGGCCTGACCGCGACCGGTTTCACCTTTCGAAGGGGCACTGCTGCCCGGCGCTCTACGCGGTGCTGGCGCTCCAGGGGTACTTCCCCAAAGAGGAGCTGACCCGGCTGCGCAAGCTCGGCAGCATCCTCCAGGGTCACCCGGACCGCCACACGCCGGGTATCGACGTGTGCAGCGGCTCGTTGGGCCAGGGGCTCTCCGTCGCCCTCGGCATGAGCCTGGCCGCCCGCGTGAGCGGCATGGATTACCGCACGTACTGCCTCTTGGGCGACGGCGAGATCCAGGAGGGCAACATTTGGGAGGCCGCCATGGCCGCGGCGCACTACCACTGCGACAACCTGTGCGCCATCCTCGACTACAACGGCTTCCAGATCGACGGCCGCGTCGCCGACGTCATGGGCCTCGAGCCCCTCGTCGACAAGTGGCGCGCCTTCGGCTGGCACGTCTTTGCGATCGACGGCCACAACATGGCCGCCATCATCCGGGCCCTGGAGGCGGCCAAGAAGGTCATGGAGAGGCCGACGATCATCATCGCCAAGACGATCAAGGGCAAGGGCGTCTCCTTCATGGAGAACGTCGTGGACTTCCACGGCCGCGCCCCGAAGAAGGACGAGACCATCCTCGCCATCAAAGAGCTCTCAACTTGAACAGGCGTGGAAACAGTTTCCAAGTTGTTCGGGAAAGTGTTTCAAAGTTGTTCGGGAAAGTGTATAGCAGGCTCAGAAACAGTTTCCATTGAAGACGGTAGCCAGGCTGGAAACAGTTTCTTCGCAGCCGTAGCCAGGCTGGAAACAGTTTCTTCGCAGCCGTAGCCAGGCTGGAAACAGTTTCTTCGCAGCTTCGTGAGGCATTGGGTTAAGAACATGGCTGAGTTGTTGTATCAACGGGATGTGTACGGCAAGACGCTGGTCGAGCTGGGCAAGCGGTGCGCCGATATCGTCGTCTGCGACGCGGACCTCTCGGGGTCGACGCGCACGGCCTTCTTCGGCAAGGAGTTCCCGGACCGGTTCTTCAACTTCGGCGTGGCCGAGCAGAACATGATGGCTACCGCCGCGGGGTTGGCCAGCTGCGGCAAGATCGTCTTCGCCTCGACCTTCGCCATGTTCGCCACGGGCCGCGCCTGGGAGCAGATCCGCAATACCATCTGTTACAGCAACCTGGACGTCAAGATCGTCGCCACCCACGCCGGGATCACCGTCGGTCCCGACGGGGCGAGCCACCAGGCCCTGGAGGACATCGCGATCATGCGGGCCATCCCGAACCTCAGGGTCATCGTGCCCTGCGACGGGCCGGAGACCGGCGAAGCCGTCCTTGCGGCCTTTGAGACGCCGGGGCCGTTTTATATCCGCCTGGGCCGCGCCAAGGCGCCGACGATCGAGGAGCGCGAGCCCTTTGTTCTCGGCAAGGGGAATGTCTTGAGTGACGGCATGGACGTCGCGATCATCGCCTGCGGGATCATGGTCCTGGAGGCGATCAAGGCCCGCGAGGAGCTGGCCCGGAAGGGCATCTCGGCGCAGGTGATCAACATGGCGTCCGTCAAGCCGCTCGACGAAGAGTTGCTGCGCAAGGCGGCGGCGTCCACAAAAGGCTTTGTCGTCTGTGAAGAGCACTCCGTGACCGGCGGGCTGGGATCGGCCATCGCCGAGTTCGCCGCGGAGAACTGTCCGGTGCGCATGGTCTGTATCGGCGTGCGCAACGGCTTCGGCCAGTCGGGCGACGAGCCGGACCTCCTGAAAGAATACCATCTGACCGCCCCGGATATCGTCGCGGCGGCCCAACGCCTTACAGCATCAAAGTAGCCGTCTCTCATCCCGCCCGTACCGGGGCGATCATACTTCGGCGGGATGTCGCGGGATGCCCACTGAAAGCTCCATGAATTCTCTTGTCCTGTCCTCTCCGGCAAAGCTCAACCTCTACCTTGACGTGTTGGGACGTCGGCCCGACGGATACCACAAGCTTGAGACCCTCTTCGAGCGCATCTCCCTGGCCGATACCCTCTATATCCGGCGCGCGCGCTCCCGCGGCATCCGCGTGACCTGCACGGACCCCGCCGTCCCGCGCGACAGGCGCAACCTCGCCTATCAGGCCGCCGACCTCCTGCGGCGCACCTACGGCGTGAAGGAGGGACTCTTTATCGCTATCCGCAAGAAGATCCCCGTGGCTGCGGGCCTGGGCGGCGGCTCGAGCAACGCCGCGACCACGCTCCTTGCCTGCAACGAACTTTTTGGCCTGAAGCTCTCCCGCGCCACCCTCATCGGACACGCGAACGAGATCGGTAGCGACGTGGCCTTTTTTGTCTCAGGGAAAAAGTGGGTCCTGGGCAGGGGCCGGGGAGGGGACCTGACCGCGGTAAGGGGCTGCGGCCGCCTCAGGTACTGGCACGTCCTGGTGGTCCCGAAGGTCCAGGTCCTGGCAAAGGACGTCTACGTCGCCCTGAAGAGGCGGCGCAAGGGGGGCCGCAAGGGACGGCCAACTTTCAGGTTGACAAAGAAGGGGGGCGGTGTTAAGATGTTGCTCCCTTACCTGAGAGAGAAGGACATCCCGTTTCTTGACAGGGCCCTGTACAACAGATTAACGGAAGTCGTTCTAAATTCAAATACTTTCGTTTCTGAAGTATACAACTCGCTACACGCGTGTAACTATGGGCGCGTGCATATGTCCGGTAGCGGCCCGAGCCTTTTTGTCCTGATGAAAGACCATCGCAGGGCTCAAAGGGTTTTTTATGCCGTGCGCCGCCGGTTTCGAGATAGTTGCCGTGTATTCCTGGCGAGCACCTGGTAGCGTGCTTGAGCCGCAGGAGAAGGGGGAAGGCGATGGAGATCACCGAGGTCAGGCTTTTTCTGAAGGAGAGTCCCGACAAGAAACTGAAGGCTTATGCGACGGTCACGTTCGATAGCGCGTTCGTCGTCAGAAATATCAAGGTCATCGAAGGCACCAACGGGTTCTTCATCGCCATGCCTTCGCGCAAGCTCAAGGTCCCGTGCCCGAAGTGCGGATACCGCAACGAGGCGCGCAGCAAGTACTGCAACCAGTGCGCGACGCAGCTGCCGGCCGTGGCCCGGCCGACGGGCTCAGAACACGACGCCGAAGGCGCCCAGTCCGATCACCGCGACATCGCGCATCCGATAACCCAGAATTTCAGGGACTACCTCCAGAAGAAGGTCCTGGAGGGCTTTGAGGCCGAGAAGCACAAGGGGCCGTCGTCCTCGCGGCATTCGGTGGAGTAGCGATATTGCCCGGTGGTGCAACTGGCAGCACATCAGACTTTGGATCTGAGTATCCTGGTTCGAGTCCAGGCTGGGCAGCCAATTCAGAGTGTTATCCCGCGTTATCAAGCACCGAGTCTCCCGCCCCGCGGGAGGTTGAATAGGCGGCGCGGGATCAATTCGGCCAGACAACTTACGTCACTTTGTTCCGTAAGTTGTGGCCTCATTGACAGCTGGGCAGTAGGTTCGAAAGGGTCGTTGTATGTCACAATTCTGCGTCATCATATTGGCCGCCGGTGAAGGCAGGCGGATGAAGTCCAAGGTGCCGAAGGTCATGCACCCGGTGTGCGGCAAGCCGATGGTCAACCACGTCGTCGCGGCTGCCAAGGCGTTGGCGCCCAAGAAGATCGTCGTCGTGGTCGGCGACCCGCGCAAGCAGGTGCGCGACGTCCTGGAGAAGGGCGTCGCCGTGGCGTTCCAGAAGGAAGCGCTGGGCACGGCCGATGCCGTTAAGAGCGCCGTCAAGGAGATCCCCGCGTCCGTCAAGGACGTCGTCATCCTGTACGGCGACACGCCGCTCATCCGCAAGGAGACGGTAGAAGCCCTCGCCGCGCACCACCGCGAGGCGGACGCCGCCTGCACGGTCCTGACGACGTACCTGGTCAACCCGCGCGGGTACGGCCGCATCCTGCGTGACCCGTCGGGCCAGGTGATCGGCATCATCGAGGACAAGGAGGCCACACAGGCCCAGCGCGCCGTCCGCGAGGTCAACACGGGGATGTACGTCTTTTCGAAGGCCGACCTCCTGGAAGGCCTGGGGCACGTCCAGCCCGCCAAGAAGACCGGTGAGTTTTACCTGACGGACGTCCTGGGCTGGCTCTTCCAGAAGGACCGCAAGGTCGACGCGTGCGTGGCCGAGGAGAGCGACGAGGTCCTCGGCGTCAATTCGCAGATGGAATTCCTGACGGCGACGCACGTCCTGCAGCGCCGCGTCCTGGAGAGACACATGGAGGCGGGCGTCGTCCTCATGGACGCGACGACGATTTTCATCGACCCGAGCGCCGTGATCGGCGAGGGGACGTGCGTGTATCCCTTTGCCTTCATCGAGAAGGACGTGACCATCGGTCGCAAGTGTTCCATCGGGCCGTTCTGTCATCTGCGTGAGGGCACCGTATTGGAAGACGGCGTGCGCGTCGGCAACTACACCGAGATCAAGAATTCGACGCTGGGCAAGGGGACCAACATGCGCCACGTCAGCTATCTGGGCGACACGTCCGTCGGCAAGGGCGTCAACATCGGCGCCGGCACGGTCGTCGCCAACTTCGACGGCAAGAAGAAGAGCCGCACCGTGATTGGCGACAAGGCCTTCATCGGCTGCGACGCGGTGCTCATCGCGCCGGTCGTCGTGGGCAGGGACGCCGTGGTCGGCGCGGGCTCGGTCGTGACCCGCCACCATAACGTAGCCGATAAGTCGGTCGTCGCCGGGGTGCCGGCCCGGCCGCTCAAAAAAACCAAAAATAAATAAGGACGGCCCCATGAATAAACTCGAGGTCTTCACGGGCAATGCCAATCCGGAGCTGGGCAAAGAGATCTGCAGGGAGCTGGGCAAGAACCTGGGCGCGTTGACGGTCAGCCGTTTCAGCGAGGGGGAGATCCGCGTCAAGATCGGCGACAACGTGCGCGGCAAGGACGTCTTTTTGATCCAGCCCACGAGCCCGCCGGTCAACGAGAACATGATGGAGCTCCTCGTCATGCTTGACGCCTTCAAGCGCGCCTCGGCCGGCCGCATCACCGCCGTCATCCCGTACTACGGCTACGCCCGCCAGGACAGGAAGGACCAGCCGCGGGTGCCGATCTCGGCGAAGCTCATGGCCAACCTCCTGACCGTCGCCGGCGCGGACCGCATCCTCACGATGGACCTGCACGCCGGCCAGATCCAGGGGTTCTTCGACATCCCGCTGGACCATCTCTTCGCCGCCAACGTCTTCGTCGAATATATCGAAAAGTTGAAGCTCAAGGACCTCGTCATCGTCTCGCCTGACGTCGGCGGCATCAAGACCGCGCGGGCCTACGCCAAACGGTTGGGCGCCGGCCTCGCCATCGTGGACAAGCGCCGGATCTCGCCGGAGAAGGCCGAGGTCATGAATATCCTCGGCGAGGTGGAGGGCCGCGACGCCGTCCTCGTCGACGACCTGATCGCGACGGGCGGGTCGCTCCTGGAGGCCGCCCAGGTGCTCAAGAAGAACGGGGTCAAGAAGATCTGCGCGGCGGTCGTCCACGGCGTCTTGTCGGGCAACGCCATCAAGGATATCGAGAGCTCCATCATCGAGGAGCTCATCATTACCGATACGATCCCGCTCACCGATGAGAGGAAGCATCCGAAGATCACGGTGCTCTCGGTCGCGCCGCTCCTCGCGGAGGCGGTCAAGCGTATCCATCAGGAAGAGTCCATCAGCTGTCTATTCGATTAAAAGGAGTCATTTATGCCTGAGATTGTAATCCTGGACGCGGCGCTCCGTGAGGAGACGGAGGTCGGAAAGAGCAGCAAGGTGCGCCGGAACGGTTTTGTCCCGGCGGTGGTCTACGGAGAGAAGAAGAAGACCCTCTCCCTCAAGATCGAGCGAAGCCGGCTGATCAAGTTCATGCACGCCCACCACGGCGGGGAGAACGTCGTCATCACCCTGCGGGTCGCCGCCGACAAGAGTCCGCAAGAGAAGTCGGTCTTGATTTCGGAGATCCAGAAGCACCCCGTCACCGACGAGATCCTCCACGTCGATTTTCACGAGATCTCGCTGACCGAGCGCATCGAGGTGAATGTGCCCATCGAGGTGAAGGGCGAATCGATCGGGGTCAAGCAGGACGGCGGCATCCTCGAGCAGGTCCTCTGGGAGGTGGAGGTCGAGTGTCTGCCGACCCAGATCCCCGAGAAGTTCGAGGTGGATATCACCGCCATGCAGATCGGCGAAAACACCCATATCAGGAACCTGAGGGTGCCGGAGGGCGTCGAGGTCAAGCAGGACCCGGATATCCTCATTCTCTCCGTGGTGCCGCCGCGCAAGGAAGAGGCGGTGTCCGAGGAGGCCGTGGAGGGCGAGGCCGAGTCGACCGAGCCCGAGGTCATCAAGAAGGAAAAGAAGGCCGAAGAAGAAGTGCCCGAGGCCGAAGGCGCGGCGGAAAAAGAGAAAAAAGAGAAAAAAGAGAAGTAAGGTGTTTACCTTGCGCTGTTCGCCATCGCGGCTCTGCGTCGTCGTCGGGCTGGGGAACCCCGGACCGGATTACGCGGGGACGCGCCACAACGCCGGCGCCCGGACCGTCCTGGAGTGGGCTCAGGGCCGGCGACTGGCCTTCAAGAAGAACCGTTCTTTTAAAAGTTTTATCGCAGGGGGGGAGGATGACGGCCGGCCTTTCTGGCTCGTCCTGCCGCAGACGTTCATGAACCTGTCGGGCGTGGCGGTGCGGGCGGTCGTGCGCAAGAAGGCCGTCCCGGCGGGGCAGCTGCTCGTCGTCCACGACGACGTGGGCCTGTCCCTGGGGACGATCCGGTTCAAGGAGGGCGGCAGCGACGGCGGCCACAACGGCCTGGCGTCCTGCATCGCGCATCTGGGGACCCCGGATTTCGTGCGGCTGCGCATCGGCGTCGGGCCGCGGCCCGCGGGAGAGGACCTTTCGGATTTTGTGCTGGAGCGCTTTCTCCGCGGCGAGGAGCCGGCGGCGCGGCAGGCCGTGGAGGCGGCGCGCCAGGCCCTGACCCTGTGGCTGGCTCAGGGCACGGTGCCCTGCATGAACAGGTATAATAGGAAGGAACAATCGAGCGAGGAGAGGAACACACATGACTAGTTACGAAGCGATGTTTATCATCAAGCCGGACCTGAACGACGAGGAGCGCCAGGCCGTGATGCAGGCGATCAAGGACCAGGTCGCCAAGCATGAGGGCCGGATCATCAGCGACGAGGTCTGGGCCCAGCGGCGCAGGCTGGCGTATGACATCTTCCCGCTCGGCGGCGGCACGCGCTTTCGGGAAGGGGTCTATTACCTGGTCCGCTTTGAGAGCGCCCCGACGGCCATCGACGAGCTGAAGAAGGGCTACGGCTTGAACGAGAACATCTTGCGCTTGATGATTTTAAAGACCGAGGCCGCCGCACCGGCGGCGTAACAGGAGAGAGGGTGTTATGGCGAATCTCAATAAGGTTCTGCTGATCGGCAACCTGACGAAAGACCCCGAGCTGCGCTACACCCCGGGCGGCACGGCGGTGGTCAATCTTCGCATGGCCATCAACCGGTCCTACCGGGACAAGAGCGGCGAGAACAAGAAGGAGACGTGCTTCATGACGGTCGTCGCCTGGGACAAGCAGGCGGAGGCCTGCAACCAATATCTGCACAAGGGCAGTCCGCTCTTCGTCGAGGGGCACCTGCAGTCGCGCACGTGGGACGGACAGGACGGCAAGAAGCGTTCGGTGGTCGAGGTGCGGGCCGAACGCGTCCAGTTCCTGGGCGGGCGCCCGCAGGGGCAAACGGCCTCCGCGCCCGCCGACGAGGGCGACAAGGACAAGGCCGGGGCGCGCGAAGGGGCGGACGCCTCGATGGCCTCGGGCGTCGACGAAGTCTCCTGGGGTCAGGACGCGGCGGAGGACGTGAACTAAGGAAGAGGCCCCGTAAAGCCGGGTTGAAAAGGTCAACGAAAAATCGGAGAAGACACATGCCACTAGGACGAAAACCACAGGGGAAGAGCGGCGGCCGCTCGAAAGGGCCGATGAAAGGACGCGGCGCCGGCCGGGGAGGCAGCCGGCACAGGGACCGCCTCGAGCTGGGGATACGGTTCCGGCGCAAGGTCTGCCGTTTCTGCGAGGACAAGAGCGTCGCGCTCGATTATAAAGATCTGCGTCGTCTGGAACGGTTGGTGAGCGAACGCGGCAAGATCCTCTCGCGCCGCCTCACGGGGACCTGCGCCAGGCACCAGCGCATGGTCCAGCAGGCGATCAAGCGCGCGCGGTACATGGCGCTCATGGCGTATATGAAGAAGTAAGGAGACTTATCATGACGACGACGAAGAAGGTCATTTTAAAAGAAGACGTCCCGGGCTTAGGGCACGCCGGGGAGGTCAAGCAGGTCAAAAACGGCTACGCCCGCAACTTTCTCCTGCCGCGCAACCTGGCGCTGGTCGCCAGCGACCACGCCGTGAAACAGGTGGCGCTGGAGAACGCGAAGTGCGCGGCGGCGAAGACAAAAGAGCAGAAGCGCGCCCAGGAGCTCGCCGAGAAACTCAAGGGCGTCTCCCTGACTATGGCCGTCGACGTGAACGATGAGGACAGGCTCTACGGCAGCCTCATCGAGCACGATATCGCCCAGGCGCTGGCCGCCGAAGGCGTCGAGGTCGACAAGAAGATGATCGTCCTCGAGGACTCGATCAAGAATCTGGGGATCTTCGACATCCCCATCAAGCTGGGGGCCGGCGTCACCGCGACCGTCAAGGTCTGGGTCGTCAAAAAATGAGACAAATAGGCCAGGCCTATTAGTCTCAAAAAATGAGACTAAAGGCCAGGCCTTTAGTCTCACCTTTAGTCTCATATTGTGTAGCTATGAAGAAGTTTTCAAGGCGTTCTAACAGCAATTCCATGGCGCCGTCGATCCTGGAGCGGGTGCCGCCGCAGAACATCGACGCGGAGATGGCGGTCCTGGGGTGCATGCTCATCGAAGAGGATGCCATCGCCCTGGCGATCGAGCACCTGAGCGCCCCCGACTTCTACAAAGAGGCGCACAAGACCATCTACTCCACCATCGTCGAGCTCTACGACGCGCGCAAGGCCGTCGACCTCATCACCCTCGTCGAAAAACTCAAGAATGACAACGTCCTGGACGCCGTCGGCGGCGCGAGTTACCTGGCGGGGCTCACGAACGTCGTCCCGACCGCGGCCAATGTCGCACAATACGCCCGCATCGTCAAGGAGAAGAATATCCTGCGGCTCCTCATTTCTCACGCCACGCAGATCGTGACCGAGGCGTACGAGACGGAGGACGAGGTGACCGACGTCCTCGACCGGGCCGAGCGGGCGATCTTCGAGATCGCGGAGCGGCGCCTCGGCCAGACCGGGTTCCTGTCCTTGAAGGAACTCGTCAAGGACAGCATGGAGGTCATCGACCGTCTGCATCAGAATAAGAAGCACGTCACGGGTGTCGCCACGGGCTTCACCGACTTCGACATCCTGACGGCCGGGCTGCAGCCCTCGGACCTGATCATCATCGCGGGCCGGCCGTCCATGGGCAAGAGCTCGTTTGTCATCAATCTGCTGGAGTACGCGAGCGTGGTGGAGAAGATCCCGGTCGCGTTCTTCAGTCTCGAGATGGCCAAGGAGCAGCTGGTCCAGCGTCTCCTGTGCGCCCAGGCGCGCGTGGACGCCCACAAGGTACGCACGGGCTTCCTGTCGACGGAGGACTGGCGGGCGCTCGCCGACGCGGCCGGCCGTCTCTCCGAGGCGAAGTTCTTCATCGATGACACGCCGGGCATCTCGATCCTCGAGCTGCGCGCCAAGGCGCGCCGGCTCAAGGCCCAGCACGATATCAAGCTCATCGCCCTGGATTACCTGCAGCTGATGCGCGGTTCGTACGGCGCCGAGAACCGCCAGCAGGAGATCTCCGAGATCTCGCGTTCCCTGAAGGCCCTGGCCCGCGAGCTCAGCGTCCCCATCATCGGGATCAGCCAGCTCTCGCGGGCTGTCGAGAGCCGCACGGACCATCGGCCCCAGCTTTCGGACCTGCGCGAGTCCGGCGCCATCGAGCAGGACGCGGACGTGGTGGTCCTGCTGATACGCGAGGAGTATTACAACCCGACGGAGCAGAACCGCGGCCTGGCCGAGGTCATCCTCGCCAAGCAGCGCAACGGCGCCGTGGGGTCTTTCAAGCTCGCCTTTGTCAGGGAGTACACGCGCTTCGAAAATCTCGCCCTCCCGGGGCAGGCCTTTGAGGGTTGAGACGATCGTTCCTTCTGCGGCCGCCTCCCGAAAGTTGACTTTCCGGGGCGGCTGCTTTATAATTAGATGACTCTTTTTGTTTCTTTATGAGCAGGCTAAAGTACCTTCTATCCATTCTTTTCGCCGCGTGTTTTCTCCTGACCCCTGGCCTCCGGGCCCAAGGGGCGGCTGAGGAGCCGGCCGCTCCTTTCGTTAAAGCCGTTGAGGTACAAGGAAATAAGGCTATCAGTACCGAGACGGTCCTTGCGCGGATCAAGACGCGGGCGGGCCAGCCGTATTATCCCCAGTCCGGCCGGGACGACATCAAGCGCCTCTATGAGACCGGCTATTTCTCCGACATCAGCATCGACATCAAAGAAGAGGCGGACGGCCTGCGGGTCATCTTTAAGGTGGAGGAGCGCCCGACCATCAAGGAGGTCCAGCTCAAGGGGGTCAGGCGCGTCAGCCGCCGCACGCTGAAGCGCAAGCTGCGCACCAAAGAAGGGCAGTATCTCAACCTCGCTTATCTGAAGGAAGACCTCGCCGTCATCAAAAAGGAGTATGAGGGCAGGGGGCTGGTCGATACCGAGGTGGCCCATACCATCGATCTTGACCCTGAGACGAACAAGGCCAGCGTCACCATTCATGTGACCGAGGGGGCCCGCCAGACCATCCGCCGGATCTACATCGACGGCAACCTCCACTTTTCGGACGGCCGCATCATGGGGCTCATCAAGACGCGGCCCAAGGCGTGGTGGTTCCTGCGGGCCGGTTACTTCAAGGAGGACCAGCTCAACGAGGACATGGAGCGCATCAAGGCCTTTTACCTGAAGAACGGCTACCTGGACGCGCAGGTCGATTTTCGGATGGACGTCGACCCGGACGGGTGGATCTACCTGCGGATACGCATCAAGGAGGGTAAGTACTACACGGTCGGCCGCATCGCGATCACGGGGACGGAGGCCTTCACCGTCGAAGAGGTGCACGGACGCCTGGCGGCGTGCCTCGAGGGCGGGACCTTCACGTATCAGGTCCTGCGCGAGGACGTGGCCAACATCAAGAGCTTTTACTTCGGCAAGGGGTACATCTTCGTCCAGGTGCGCGAGTCCACGGCCCTGAACGCGCAGACGGGTAAGGTCGACATCACCTATGCCATCATTGAGAACCAGATCGCGTACGTCGAGCGCATCGACGTGCGCGGCAACATCAAGACGCGCGACAAGGTCATCCGCCGCGAGCTGCGCATTCTCCCCGGCGAGCGCTTCGACGGCGACAAGCTCAAGCGCAGCAAGGAGCGCCTCTATAACCTGGGGTTCTTCGAAGAGGTCGGTTATGACACCGAGGAGGGCTCGGCGCCCAACCGGGAGAACCTGATCGTCGAGGTCAGGGAGGCAAAGACCGGTTCCTTCAGCTTCGGCGGCGGGTACAGCAGCATCGACCAGTTCGTCGGATTCCTCGAGGTACAGCAGAAGAACTTTGACTGGAAGAACTGGAAGACCTTCACCGGCGGCGGCCAGGACCTGAAGCTGCGCGGCGAGTGGGGGTCGGTCCGCCAGACGTACGAGTTGAGCTTTACGGAGCCGTGGTGGTTCGACCACCCCGTTTCGTTCGGTTTCGATATCTACAAGTACTCCCATGACCGGGAAGAGGACGTCGGCTACGGCTACGTCGAGGAGCGGGCGGGCGGCGACCTGCGCTTCAGCAAGGAGTTTTCCGAGTACGTGCGCGGCGGCGCGACCTACCGGCTCGAGCAGGTCAAGATCTCCGACGTCGACGCCTCCGCCTCCGCGGACCTGAGGGCGGAGGAGGGCGAGAATTGGCTTAGCAGCATCGAGTTCGTCCTGACGCGCGACACGACCGACAACGTCTTCAACCCGACGCGCGGCTATGTCCTGAGCGGTTCCACCGAGGTCGCCGGCGGCTTCCTCGGCGGGACGAAGGACTTCAACAAATTTTTCGCGCTCGCTACGCAGTACTTCCCCGTCTTCGGCAAGTGCGTCCTGAAGTTCCAGGCCCGCGCCGGCCTGGTGATGCCCTTCAAGGAAGAGGACAAGGTGCCCATCTACGAGCGTTTTTACGCGGGCGGCGCCAACACCATCCGCGGGTACGAGGAGCGCAGCGTCGGGCCGATCGACCCGCTGACGGCTGACCCGGTGGGCGGGGAGACTCTTTTTGTCGCGAACATCGAATACACGGTGCCGCTCTTGGATTTTCTCAAGGGTGCGCTCTTTATCGATACGGGCAACGTCTGGACCGAGTCTTCGGACTTCGGCAGCGGCGGTTTCATGACCGGCGTGGGCTTCGGGGTGCGCGTCAAGACGCCCATCGGGCCGCTCAAGCTCGACTACGGCTTCCCGCTCGATACGCAGCCGGGCAAGAAGGACAGGGAGGGGCGGTTTCACTTTAGCATGAGCCATGGGTTTTGAGCCTAAAAGGAGGGTACGATGAGGATACGTATTATTATTTTGATGGTGTTGTTCGTGTATGTGATGGCGGTCCCGGCGTTCGCCGCCGGCAAGATGGCCTACGTGGACCTCTCGCAGGCGTTCGACCAGTACGAGAAGACGCGCGACTACGATGACGACCTGTCGGCGGTCCAGGAGGAGAAGGAGAAGGACCTGGAACAGGTCGCCAGCGAGATCAAGGGGCTGGAAGATAAGATGTCCCTCTTGAGCGAAAAGGAGAAGGCGAGCAAGCAGAATGAGCTCGACAAGAAGAGCAACAAGCTGCGCCAGATGAGCCAGGAGATCGCCCTGGACCTGCGCCGCGACCGCGACGAGAAACTCAAGGAGATCCTGCAGGATATCGAGAAGGTGGTCCAGACGTACGCCCAGAAGAACGGCTACGACTTCATCTTTAACGACCGTGTCCTCTTGTACGGCGCCGCGGGCGCGGACATCACCCAGGATATCATCGACCAGCTGAACAAGACGGCCAAGAAGAAGAAGTAGCCGAGAATGAAAAAGACCCTTCGGGAGATCGCCGCCCTCGTTAAGGGCGAGGTTTGCGGTGACCCCGATATCGTGATCCAGGGAGCCAAGGGGATACGCGAGGCCCGGGAGGGAGACGTCACGTTTCTCTCCAACCGGCGCTACGTCTCCCTGTTGAACGAGACGCAGGCGAGCGCCGTCCTGGTGTCCCGGGACGTGACCGAGGCAGGGCGTCCGATCGTCCGCGTCAAGGACCCGTCGCTGGCCTTCATCGAGGTCGTTCATCTCTTCACGCCGTCCGAGATCCGTCATCCCAAAGGGATCCACAAGAGCGCCGTCATCGCCAAGACCGCGAAGCTCGCCAAGGGGGTCGCGGTGGGCGCCTGCGCCGTGATCGAGGACGGCGCGGTCATCGGCGAAGACACCGTCATCTACGGCGGCTGTCACATCGGCCACGACGCGCGCATCGGCAGGGAGTGCCTCATTTATCCCAATGTCTCTATCCGCGAGCGCGTCACCATCGGTGCGCGCGTCTTCATCCAGAGCGGCGCGGTCATCGGCTCCGAGGGCTTCGGGTACGTCGAGGTGGACGGCGCCCACAAGCTGATCCCGCAGGTCGGTACCGTCGTCGTCGAGGATGACGTGGAGATCGGGGCCAACGTGACGATCGACCGCGCCCGCTTTGACAGGACGCTGATCGGCCGCGGGACGAAGATCGACAACCTCGTCCAGATCGGGCACAACGTCGTCATCGGCGAAAACAGCATCATCGTGGCCCAGGCCGGCATCGGCGGCAGCACTCATATCGGTAAGGACGTCACCATCGCCGGCCAGGCGGGACTCGTGGGCCATATCGAGATCGGCGACGGCGCCATCTGCGCGGCCCAGGCCGGCGTCATCAGCTCCGTTGCGGAACGCACGATGGTCTCGGGGTATCCCGCCCGGCCCCACAACGAGACGATGAAGGTCTACGCGGCGGCGCGGCGGCTGCCGCAGCTGTTGAAAGAGGTCGCCGGGCTCAAGAAGAAGATCAAGGCGCTCGAGGAGCGCCTGGGGAAATAGATATCATGCAGAAGACGATCCGGGAGAGCGTATCGGCAAAGGGGGTGGGGCTGCATACCGGCCACCCCGTGACGATGACTTTTAAACCCCTGGGCCCGGACATGGGGGTCGTCTTTCAGCGCGTGGACCTGTCCGGCAAACCCATGATCAAGGCCGACATCCATTCGCTCCTCGCCGGCAAGAAGAACCCCCGGCGCACCACTCTCTTTTTGGGCGACGTCGAGGTGCAGACCATTGAGCATCTGATGGCGGCCTTCGGGGGCCTGGGGATCTCCAACATCCTGGTGGAGCTGGACAAGAACGAGGTCCCGTGCCTCGACGGCAGCGCGCGCAGCTTCGTCGAGCTCATCAAGAAGGCCGGCATCGTCGAACAGGGCGTGCCGCGCCGGGTCTTCAAGGTGAGGTCGGCGATCTGGGCCCACGACGAGGACTCCGTGATCGCGGTCCTGCCGAGCTCCGAGTTCAAGATCTCCTACACGTTGAGCTACCCGCAGCCGTCGTTGGGCGACCAGTTCCTGGAGGTGACGCTGACGCCCGAGGTCTTCGAGCAAGAGCTCGTCGGCGCGCGCACCTTCTGCCTCGCCGAGGAGGCGGACGCCCTGATCAAGAGCGGCCTGGGCAAGGGGGCCAACTACGAGAACACGCTTGTGGTCGGCAAAGAAGGGATCGAAAAGAACTGCCTGCGTTATGACAAAGAATTCATCCGCCACAAGATCCTGGACCTGATCGGCGACTTCCACCTTCTCGGGGTGGCGATCAAGGGGCACGTCATCGCCGTCAAGAGCGGCCACACGCTCAACACGCGCATCTTGGAGAAGATGCGCGACCAGATGGCCCAGCAGGCGCTGGTCGGCGTCCGCTCCGTCGCCGGCATGGACACGTCATCGGCGATCGACGCGACGGCCATCATGAAGATCCTGCCGCACCGGTATCCCTTCCTTTTGGTGGACCGGGTCGTCTCCCTCGAGGAGGGCAAGCGCTGCGTCGGCATCAAGAACGTGAGCATCAACGAAAATTTCTTCCAGGGGCACTTCCCGAGCCGGCCCGTGATGCCGGGGGTGCTCATCATCGAGGCGATGGCCCAGCTCGGCGGGGTGCTGATGTTGAGCCCCCGGCAGAATCGCGGCAAGATGGCCTTTTTCATGGCCGCCAACAATATCAAGTTCCGCAAGCCCGTGGTGCCGGGAGACCAGCTGGTCCTCGAGGTCGAGGTCGGCAAGCTGCGTTCGAAGACCGGCCAGGTGATAACGACGGCCCGCGTGGACGGCGACGTGGTCGCCGAGGCGGAGCTGATGTTCGCTTTAGTGGAGAGCTAAGACATGAGCACGACGAAGATCCACCCGATGGCCGTGGTGTCGTCCAAGGCGTGGCTGGACGGGGACGTGGCCGTCGGCCCCTACGCCGTGATCGGCGATAAGGTGAAGATAGGCCGGGGGACGAAGGTCGGCAGCTTCTGCGTCATTGAGGGCGACACGACGGTCGGCACGGACTGCAAGATCTTCACCGGCGCCGTCATCGGCAGCATCCCGCAGGACCTCAAGTTTGACGGGGTCCCCAGCTCGTTGATCATCGGAGACAGCAACACCATCCGCGAGTACGTGACCATTAACCTGAGCACGTCGCTCGAGCACCCCACGCGGGTCGGCAACAACAACCTGATCATGGCCTACAGCCACATCGCCCACGACTGCCAGATCGGCGACTTCTGCATCCTGGCTAACAGCGCGACGCTCGGCGGCCACGTGACCCTCGGCGACAGGGCGGTGATCGGGGGCCTGACCGCCATCCACCAGTTCGTCCGGATGGGCAAGATGTGCATCGTCGGCGGCTGCTCCAAGGTCGTGACCGACCTGCCCCCGTACGCGACGTGCGACGGGCACCCGGCGCGCTTTTACAGCCTCAACATCGTGGGGCTGCGCCGCGCGGGCGTGAGCGCCGAGGTGATCCAGCGCCTCAAGGCCGCCTACAAGATCTACTTTCAATCGGGCCTCAGCAAGCAAAATGCTTTAGAGAAGATCAAAGTGACCGTGCCGTCCTGTCCGGAGGTGGATGAGGCGGTGGCCTTTATCTCGACTTCTAAGCGCGGGGTCTGCCATTGAACAAGCTCAACGGCATTAAGAAGATCGGGTTGATCGCCGGCAACGGCAAGTTCCCTTTGATGTTCGCGCGGGCGGCCATGGACCGGGGCCTCGACGTCGTCGCGGTCGCCATCAAGAAAGATACCTCCCGCTGGATCACCCCCCTCGTCAAGAAAGTCTACTGGCTCAGCCTCAAGGACTACAGCCGGATGTTCGACATCTTCAAGGCCGAGGGGATCGCCAAGGTGATCATGGCCGGCCAGGTCAGCCCCCGGAACCTTTTTTATAAGGACGCGGGGGACGAGACCCTGAAGAGGCTCCTGGCCGCGGTCCGGGACAAGCGGCCGGACACCATCTTTTCCGCCGTCGCGGACATGCTGGCGGACCACGGCATCGAGTTGATCGACTCGACGCTCTTCCTGGATAAATTTCTTCCCGAAGAGGGGGTCTTGACGCACACGCAGCCGGATGAGTCGATGTGGCAGGATATTCGGTTGGGGTTCGACATGGCCAAGCGCGTGGCGGGTCTCGATATCGGGCAGACCCTGATCGTCAACGCCGGCGCCATCGTCGCGGTCGAGGCGATCGAGGGGACGGACGCCGCCATCCGGCGCGCCGGACGCGTCTCCGACGGCGGCATCGTCGTCGTCAAGGTGAGCAAGCCCGACCAGGACATGCGTTTTGACATCCCGGTCGTGGGGCCGCGCACCATCCGGCACCTGGCGCGGGTCCGCGGCCGGTGCCTCGCCATCGAGGCCGGCAAGACCCTGATGATCGACCGGCCGGAGTGTATCGCCCGGGCGGACCGGCACGGCATCGTCATCGTCGCGCTTTAGATTTCTTGACAAGAGGGTGGCGTCCTTATAAAATATATTTCCTGTCAAAAAGGAGGGGGACTATGGCGAGTAGGACGACGACGGCAAAGAGGATCGAGTTCAAGATTTCCGCGCCCAGCGCGAACTGGGTGGGGGTGGCGGGTGACTTCAACAGCTGGAACCCGGCCAGCCTGATAGCCAAAAAGGACCGCAAGGGCACGTGGAAGGCCACGGCCTCCATGCTGTGCGGCACCTACGAGTACAAATTCGTCATCGACGGGAACTGGATCGCGGACCCGAGGTGTTCCCGCCGTTCGACCAACACCTTCGGCTCGGAAAATTCCGTCCGGGTGGTGAAGTAAGGCCGCGTGTTTTTAGAGAGGAGGGATAGCTTGTCGTAAGACAGGCTATCCCTTTTTTCTCGCAAGCCACGCACAGGATACACTTTCCCGAACAACTTGGAAGCAGTTTCCAAGTTGTTCGGGAAAGTGTATCCAGGTTGTTCGGGAAGCAGTTTCCAAGTTGTTCGGGAAAGTGTAAGGACGACCGTGAAGTATATCTACGGGCCGGTCATATCGAGGCGGCTGGGCAACTCCCTGGGCATCAGCACGGTGCCGTTCAAGGTGTGTCCGTTTGACTGCGTCTACTGTCAGCTCAACAAGACCGTGACGAAGACCGGCAGGCGGCGGCGCTATGTCGATGAGGGGGTTGTCCTGGCGGAGCTCAAGGATTTTTGGCGCCATAAGTCTGCCGACACGCGCATCGACTGCGTCACCTTTTCGGGGTCTGGTGAGCCGACGCTGCACACGGGGCTCAGCCGTCTGATCCGTGAGGCGAAAAAGATAACCGGCCTGCCGGTCGTCGTCTTGACGAACGGCGCGCTCCTGACCGACGAACGCGTCCGTCGCGACCTGGGTGAAGCGGATATCGTCGTGCCTTCTCTGGATGCCGTGACGCAGGAGGTCTTTGAGAAGATCGATCAACCCCTGCCGGGCCTGCGCATCGGGGAGATCATCGAGGCCCTGGTGCGCTTCCGGGAGGAGTTTACGGGCGCGATCTGGGTCGAGGTGATGCTGGTGCGCGGGATCAACGACGATGCGGCCTGCCTGAAAGAGGTGAAGAAGGTCATCGACCGGATCCGCCCCGAGAAGATCCAACTGAACTCCCCTGTGCGGCCGCCGGCCCATCGTTGGGTGAAGCCGGCGACCCGCCCTGCCCTGCGCGAGGCCTGCCGCATCCTGGGCCCGACCTGCGAGATCATCTAGAGTCCCCCGCGGCCCCGAAGGCCCAAAGGTGACTGTCACCTTTGGGCCTGAAAGGCATAGATTTTCCCTCTCCTTTGTGCTATCTTAAAAAAAAGACAAACAGCCAGGCTCTTTGTCTCACATCGTCTCACGACGCGCCCATAGCTTCCCGCTGGCGCAGCACGTAAAAAAGTATAGCGCCCATAGCTCCCCGCCTAAAAACACGGCGGGATCTCCCTGGAATGGAACATATTGGTGGTCGGCCCGCCTAAAAACTCGGCGGGATCTCCCTGGAATGGGACATATTGGTGGTCGACAATCTTCAGGGTATCTATAGGAAGGAATTCACATAGCGCGCCCATAGCTCCCTGCCTAAAAAGACGGCAGGACCTCCCTGGAATGTGACATTTTGGAGGTCGGCAATCTTTAAGGAATCTATGGGCAGGAATGTAAATAGCGCGCCCATAGCTCAATGGATAGAGCGCCAGCCTTCGGAGCTGGGCGTTGGGGGTTCGAGTCCTCCTGGGCGCAGAGTCTCTACACCTCTTATGACGGAACCTCTTCAGGTCCCCCAGCCTCAGCCGCAACAGGTCCCCCCTAAAGAAAAAAAGGTACGCGTGCGCTCGATCGGGTGGCTGTGGTTTTTCGTCATTTTGATCCTATCCGCGGCAGGGCTGTGCGGCGCGGGCGTCTTTTTCCTGCATCAGGAGTTCGCGCGCGTCTATACGGATCTCGACGGGAAGATGACCGCGGCCTCCGACCGCCTGACGGGCATCGAGCAGGACCTGAAGGCCGCCAAAAAAGAGCGGGGCTCCCTGTTGACGGACTTGAAGGAGCTGAAGCTGAAGCAGGGCGTCCTTCAGAAAGAAGGGGAGGGCCTGGTCCAGAGCTGGCAGGAGATAAAAGAGGCGACGCTGGCGTATCAGGGGAGCCTCCAGACGATCGTGGATGAGATCCGCCGGCAGAAAGAGATCGGAGAGGCAATGGAGAATCTGCCGGCAGCGGCCGACAGAAACGTGAACGTTGTCGAGGTCAAAAAGAGGTGAGCAGGAGCGCGCGACGGGTCCTTTCTTTGGCGGTCGTCTACGGCCTGTTGAGCGTCTGCGCCCGGGCGCAGGAGACCCCGGATCAGGAGGCCCCGGATCAGGAGGAGAAGGAAGAGGCCGCCGATTACGAAACTGCCGATTACGAGGCCGCCGATCACGAGATCATCGAGATGCCTCTCTCTTCCGGGACAGGAGACGAAACGGTGATTCTCTCGCCCTGGCGCGTGGGGGGTGTGAAGGGCGAGGAGCGCAAGGAAGAGGTAAAAAAACGCAAGGAGCGTGTCCTGCGCGAGGCTGAACAAAAGAAGCGCGTCCTGGAGCGGCGCAAGAAGCGGGTCCGGGAGCGCGCCAAAAGGGTAAAGAGGGAGACGAACCCCCTGTATCCCACAAATTATTGAAGCCATGAAGATCCTTATCGCTTGCGTTATGCTTTTTTCTCTCATGGGGACGGCGGCGGTTTCGGCCCAGTCGATGCTGGAGTACGGGGCGCTCCTGACGGCGACGGGCGCGGCCGCGGCGGCGGCGAGCAAAGACGACGAGCAAGGCGAAGACGATAAAGGCAAAGGGCCCTCCCGCGCCGGCGGCCTTATCGGAAGCACGGCGACGCGCCTCTACGACCAGAGCATGCAGACGACCGCGCAGCGCGGCGGCGCGATGCTCGACCAGCTGGGCCGCGGCGTTGCCACACCGCCTCCGGCGAAAGAGGAGGCCGCGTCTCGCGGCGCAACCGTCTCCGGCGCTCCGGCGCAGCCGGCACAGGAACCGGCGTCCTCCTTGGGGTCGTCCGAGTCCGATCTCGTGAAGGTCATTCTCCTGAGCGGCAAGGTCCTCGAGGGCCGCCTGGTGGAGCAGACGACCGACTATGTCCGGATCGAATCCGCGGGCGTGGTCGTGACGTTTTTCAGCGACGAAGTCTCCCGCGTGCTGGTCTCCGGAGAGACGCTTTAGGCCGCGGTCCTTTTTTACATGAACGATAAAAAGAATATCCCTCAAAACGAGGCGCCGACACCACCTGCGTCCGAGCCCGCTCTGACCCCCGTAGCCTCTTTCTCCAGAAAGTTCCTGATCCTCTCCATCCTTTCGATCGTCCTCCTCGGGATAGGCGTCTACGCGAACTCCCTCGACGGCGCCTTTTTGTGGGACGACCAACACCTGATCACCGAAAACCCGTTGATCAAGCAGGGCGGCAACGCGCTCAAGCTCTTCCAGGGCAACATCCTGGCCGGTTACGGCAAGGAGTCCTACTCGTACCGGCCGCTCCAGATGTTGACGTACATGGCCGATTATCACCTCTGGAAGCTCGATCCGCGGGGATACCACGCGACGAGCCTGCTTTGGCATATCCTGGCGGCCCTGTGCGTCTTCTGGTTGGCGTACCGGTTGAGCGCCGACCGGCTGGTCGCTCTGTTCGCCGGCCTCCTCTTCGTGACCCACCCGGTCCATACGGAGGCCGTCAGCTATATCTCGGGCCGCTCCGATCCGTTGGCGGCCGTCTTCCTGCTCGTCGCCTTCATTGCCTATATCGACCGTCGCCCCGAGCGCTCTGTCGCCATGACGGTGGCGGCCGCGGCCGCCTACGCGGCCGCGCTCCTCTCGCGGGAGGCGAGCCTGGTCCTGCCGTTCCTCCTCTTGGCCTACCACCTGACCTTCAGGGAGAAGATCGACGAGAACAGGTTCCTGTCTCTCATCGTCATCACCGGCCTCTATGTCCTGGGCCGCGCCGTCGCCGTGCAGGACCTCTTGTCCAATCCCGCGAACACGATGACCTTCATGCAGCGGCTCTCCGGGTTCTTCGCGGCGCTGACGCAGTATGCCGGACTCCTCGTGCGGCCCGCGCACCTCCACATGGAATACGGTCTGCCGCGCCTGCCCTTTACGGACCCGAGGGTGGTCTGCGGCATCGTCCTCTTGGCGGCGGCGGTCTTTGTCGCCTGGGCTGCGGCGCGCCGGAACAAGGTCGTCTCCTTTTCCATCCAGTGGTTTCTGATCGCCCTCCTGCCCGTTTCGAACCTCTTTCCGATCAACGCCTACATGGCCGAACACTGGCTCTACCTGCCGTCGATCGGGCTCTTCCTCATCGTGGCGCATGGCCTGAGCGCCCTGTGGGGACGCCGGGCGATGCGGCCCGTGGGTCTCGTGGTCTTCTTGGGGCTGCTGGCCGCCTCTTCGCTTTTGACGCGGGCGCAGAACGGCACCTGGAAGGAACCGAAGGCTTTTTATGAGCGGATCCTGCGCTACGCTCCTCAGAGCATCCGCGCGACGGTCAACCTCGCCAACATTTATCAGGAGAAGGGGCGCGAGGAAGAGGCCGTCGTGTTGTATAATAAGGTGCTGGCCGCGCGCCCCGATCACGCGATGGCCCTGAGCAACCTGGCCAACATCTACCGCGATCAAGGCCGGGCCGAGGAGGCCGAGGCACTCTACGGGGAGGCGATGGAGGCCGAGCCCGACTACGAGTTCGCCTACAATAATCAGGGGAACATCTATGAGGACAGCGGCCGGCATGACGAGGCCATCCTGATGTACAAGAAGGCCATCGAGGTGAACCCGCAGTACGCCGGGTCCTACTATAATCTCGGTAACGTGTATCAGAACATGGGGCAGGTCGAGGAGGCCATCACGTGGTATGAAGAGGCCATCCGCCTGAACCCGGAGTTTGCCGAGACCTACAACAACCTCGGCAACGCGTACAAGAAGCTCGGCGACATCGAGAAGGCCGTCGCGACCTACGAGAAGGGCATCGAGGTCAACCCCGATTTCGTCGAGGCGCACAATAATCTGGGCACGGCGTATCTGCGCCTCGGCAGACACGAGGAGGCCATCGCCGCGCTGGAGAAGACGATCGCCCTCCAGCCCGATTACGCGGTGGCGTACGTGAACCTGGCGGTCGTCTCCTACGACGCGAAGGACTTTGAGGCGGCCGTCAGCTACGCCGACGAGGCCCAGCGGCTCGGCGGAGAGCCGCATCCGGGTTTCCTGGAACTGCTGGAGCCATACCGCAAAAAGGAGATCCGGCGGATCATCATACCGGTGCAATAAAGAGGGAAGAGAAAGGGGTGCGCGATGACAGATCAGCGGGGTTCGTCTGTTGAGAAGAGGAGGTTCCCGCGGGTGGCGCTGGACGTCATCCTCTTTTTCAGGGTCGACAGGCCGCCGGAGGTCCGGCTGAAGATCGGCAAGGAGACGCGCACCGGCCACGCCGTGGACATCAGCGAGGTGGGGGTCAGCTTTCTCGTCGACGCCGAGATCCCCAAGGGCACCGAGATAGAGATCGGCTTCAGCCTGATGATCCAGAAGGGCAGGAGCGAACGGGTCGCCGCGCGGGGGCTGGTCGTGTACTCTTTCCCGCGGTTTCCCAAGAAGACCTACCGCATCGGCGTCCTCTTTACCGTTATAGACGACAGCGACAGGCAGTTGATCACCGAATACGTCAGGATCCTTTTCATGCATCCGAAGATGGATGAGGATACGAAAAAGAGCAAGGAGGCAGAATGAGAGCCAAAGCGTTTATGGCCGTCATCCTTTTGTCGGCGATGGTCTTTTTTAACGCCGGCTGCGCGTTGTTGAACACGGCCCTGGCGGCGGGCGTCAGCTACGCGATCTATCAGGCGACGAAGTAGGCGCGCGGAGGCGAGAGATGGATCCCTTTCGCGGCCCCGAAAAGAGGCAGAGCCGGAGGCTCGACGTCACCTATCAGATCAGCTACAAGGTAAAGAATTCGACGGCACCCTTCAACATGTCGCGAACGAAGAACATCAGCCGCGGCGGGATGCGCCTGACGGTCAACAAGCTCTACTTCAGGGGCACGCCGGTGTCGTGCGTCATCAGGGGCCCTTTTTCGATGGAGGGCGTCGAGGTCGAGGGGGAGATCCTGGAGTCCCGCGAGCTCGTCAAGGGCTCCCTCTACGAGGTGCGCATCAGGTTTTCGCCGTTGAGCCACGCGCGCCTCGCGGGCCTGGACGATTTCATCAAGCGGCGGTTGAGGTAGGGCGGCGCGCCGTCCGGGCCTGCCCATTGAAAAGGAGGAGGCGTGATGAAGAGAGTCTTCCTGGTCTTATTGATCTTTCTTGTTGCCGGTTCGGTCTTCGCGCAGGACCGCCTCCAGCTGAAGTCGGGTCAGACGGTCGAGGGCAAGGTTATCGTGCAGGACGAGACTTCCATCCAGATGGACGTCGCCGGCATCCCCTTGACGTATTGGATGGAGGATGTGGAGTTTTTGGAGATGGAAAACGGCACGCGCTTGACGCCGTCGGCGCAGGAGGAGCCTGCGCCTGAAGCGCCTGAAAGGCCTGAAGCGCCTAAAGGGCTTCAGGTAGGTTGGGGGACCGTGGAGCCCGAGCCTGTCCCTGCCCCGGCGTCTCCTCTCCCGGCCGCGCAAGAGTCGGTAGAGGCCCCGGCGCCCGAGGAGCCGCCCGACGAGCCGCCCGTCGTCCCGACGGAGCATGAGACCTTTGGATTTGAGTGGTCCGAGGAGAGCCCGGAGGAGGGCAAGCAGACTGTTTCCGCGCGCGCGTCCGTCTCGCGGGAAGGCCGCCGGCCGGGCCTGGCCGGTCAGATGTCTTTGACGGACATCGGTCTTCCCATGGGGCTGCCCATAGCCATCGTGGGCGCCATCTTCTTCTTTTTCCTGCTGATCTACGCGTATTTCTCCTACTGCCTCCAGCTTATCGCCCAGAAGACGGACATGGCCAACGGCTGGTTTGCGTGGGTCCCGGTCATGAACGTGATCCTTATGTGCGACATCGCCGGCCGGCCGCGGTGGTGGGCGCTGGCCATATTGATCAGTTTCATTCCCTTGATCGGCGGACTCGCGTCCCTCGTGGTCTTCGCCATCCTCGCCTGGGATATGTGCGTGAAGCGCGGCAAGCCGGGCTGGATCGGCATCGGCATGATACTGCCCCTTATCAATTTTGCGGCCTGGGGGTATGTCGCGTTTTCAGAGTAAGGAGGACCGGTATGCTGATGACCTTGTTGGGCTGGTTTCTGGTCGTCATGGGTGTCTTTTTTCTCCTGCGCCCCTCGGCCTTGAGGGATAGGCTGCGCAAGAAGAGCTACAAACAGGTGAGGGGGGTGTTGTTTTTGGTGACGTTCGTCGTGGCGGGCCTCTTCATCTCGGCGGGATGGCAGATGCAGGGCGTGCTGGCGAAGGTCATCCTTATACTGGGGATCATCGGGATCTTCAAGGCCTTTTTCTTTCTCAAGGCCAAGGCGGCCGAAAAGCTCGTAAGTTGGTTTGCCGGCCGGCCGCTCGTCTTCTTCAGGATCGCCGGCGCGCTGTACGTGGCGGCGGGCATCGTCATCCTCACGCTGCGCGGCTCTTAGCATATGACGATCCTCGACGTCCTCATCCAGGTCCTCGTCTCGGCCTTCGTGGGGCTCATCATCATGTGGGCCCTGAGCTCGTTTGCCGAGATCAAGATCTCGCAGTACCTCTATCAGGCCCTGGCCTTCG
>SDBU01001400.1_pt1 | contig 34501 bp, 36 predicted proteins | sample 2277071 | NCBI WGS metagenome assembly SDBU01 (sample SAMN10397929, study PRJNA504765) | marine sediment metagenome | isolation source: marine sediment core GS08_GC12, 126 cmbsf | place: Arctic Ocean: Gakkel Ridge, Loki's castle | collected 2008 | reverse complement strand
GTTAAAGAATTAATTATATGGTTGTTTGGTGAGATTGGTAAGGAGAAATCTCCTGAAATTATATCAATCATCCCAAAACTTATTAATCTCTTAAAAGAAGATGACTATCGTATTCAATTAAAAGTAATTGAAGCTCTTGTCAATATAGCAGAAAATAACTTTGATCAAATCTGGGCCAATCTTTTGAATTCCATGTTGGAAACGGGTTCTACATATTATAGAAATTCCATTATAAATGCTTTATTTCAACTCAGTCAAAATAATATTACAGAAATATTTCCCTACTTATTTGAAGAATTAGAAAATCCTTCTGAAAATATAAGGGAGGGAATTATCTTAGTTTTTAAACGCTTATTTGAGGAATACCAAGTAGAAATTGAGAATGAAATAACTAGAATTATATATAAACTAGAATCGCAATATTGGAGAGAACGCAAACAAACAATTGCCCTTTTAAATCAAATATGTTTTATACTAAAAAATCATAAGATAGCAGCGTGGATTACCATTGAACTAAATAAATCCCTACAAACTGAAAAAGATCCAGAGGTAAAAGAAGAAATAATCTATACTTTGGATAACATCAAATCTAATTTTAAAGAAATTGACAAAACCTTAGACAGAATTAATAATGAGCTTAAAATATTTCAAAAAAGGATAATTAAATTTCAAAAAATTCCCGCTCAATTCCGAGAGAAATTAAACTCTTATATTGCCAATTTCAAATTTCATAATACTGAAATTCAATTAAATAGAAAATATAATAAGATTCTAAAAAAGATTAAAAAATTTGATAACATAATTAACCAATTTGATTATAGAAGATTAGCTTTTGAGCTAATTGAAGAATGGGAAGACACAAAAATCCAAATTATTGAAGAATTAAGTATAATAAAAGGCTTTATTTCTGAGATATGTGAAGAAAAAAAAAGCGAATTTCTACTTAATCTTGAGGATAAACTCAAATTGTTAGATAATCGCATTAAGATTTTAAAAACTGAGTTTGATTATATTAAAAAGAAAAAATTTGAAATAGGTTTCGACTCAAAGCTTTCAAATCTTAGCGTAATTAAGAGTGAGAATGAGGCATTTGTCTATATAACTCAAATAAGAAGAAAATTATTTAAACTTGATAGTGAAATCAGAGAATTACTAATTAATAACGTAGAGTTTGACGAAATTTTTAAAAATTTGTTAAAAACATGGGTTTCGATAAAAATTGAAATTCAAGAATACTTTATTGACTTAGATCGTAAGATAAAAACAATGACGGATAATTTAGTTGATTATTACAAACAAAATACCAATGAAAGAGCCTCTAATATTGAGAAGATTGATGATATTACGAATGAACTACGATTTCAACTACTTCAAGGTCATATTCAATCTATTCTTACAGAAAGGATTGAAGGGATTAAAAAATTTTCTGATAACCTTGAATCCCTAAACTCAAAATTAGAATATTTAATTAAAACTAATGATTTTTCAGATGGAAGGAAGTTAATAGATATGAATTCTAGACAAATTTTAAACTTTCTCGAAGAAACAGATAAGCAAATTGAAAGCATCATTGGTAAAGAAAAATTTTTAGAAGATAACAATGTATTCAATCTTTATGTAAGACCCTATATTAACAAATTTAATACATCAAAGGAATCGTTGATAAATCGGCTTAATAATTTCATACGAAAAAGCGAAGATAAATTACATTTAAACCAAATAAAATATTATTCAAAAGTTATTAATCCAATTAAATTAGATTTGCTTGGAAATTATCTTAATTTAGAAACAGAGAGATTAAAAGAAATAACCTTAAAGTTTATCAATAGAAATAAAATTAATGCAAAAATCATGAATAATAAGCTTTATTTCCAACAAATCGACTCTGATATAATAGATTCTAAAGAAATTTTCTTTTTTAAAAATATCAAGACTGTAGGAAATGAAATTTATCTTAATTGTAAACTAACCAATCCTTCAAACTTATACTTTAAAGACTTTCAAATTTCTCTAAAGATCCCTACCTATGTTAATATTCAAAAAAAAGAGAGTTTTCCAAAATATCTTCAACTTAACAAATTGAAACCTGGGAGTGCTTTTAAATTCAACTACATCTTAAAAGTTGATAAAGAAAAAGAACTCAAAAAGAACTTATTTGACCCAACTGCCGATGAAATCAAGTTGGAGCTATTTTATAAAGATCAGTTTAATAATAATAGAAAGACAACCAAACATATTGATCTTTTTATTCCATAAATTTTTTAAAACACACACTTTATAGGATGATCAATCTTATTAATTTTTTAAATAAATTATATAGATTAAATTAATAAATTTAATTTTTTTATATTATCCTAACATTTAGACAATAAAAAATAGTGAGGTGAAGGATGCAAAAGTTGGAAGATTATCGATTGACATTGCAAACAAAACTTTTTGGTTGAAACTGTAAGGTATCGCAAGGAAAACTTAACGATCTTTTGTCAAAAGTTGGCTTGAAAGGTGATATTGAAGACTCAGCGGTAATTCCCGTTCCGAATACTGATCTGTTAATGGTTAAGAATATTGATATTTTTACACCAATATTGGATGAACCTGAAATAACAGGAGAAATTGCTGCTGCTAATGTTACCAACGACATTTTCGCATTGAACGTATTAGATATATCCGGTATGCTCATTTTTCTAGGAATCAAGAAGAATATGCCCATGGCTGTGGCAGAGGGAATTTTAAGAGGTATTAAAAATTTCATGGAAAACAAAATAAACTCAAAAGTTCTTGGTGGACACACAATATACTCAGAATGGCCTCTGATTGGAGGAGAAGCCTCAGGGTTCGTAGATAAAAGTAGACTAATAAGAAAGAACCATGTAAAGGAAGGAGATAAATTATTGCTAACAAAACCTATTGGAAATCAAGCAATTATGGCAGCCTACCGACTACAAAAAAACAATCCCGATATGTTAGAAAGTTTTTCAAAACCCAAACTTGACGCTTCTATTGATTTAGCAATTAAACTCATGATTTCACCGCTTCAAAATGTTGTAAAGACTATTCACTCCTATGCTGATAATAAATTCATTCATTCCATGACTGACATTTCTGGATTCGGTTTAGCAGGACATTTAAAAGAGATGCTTCAAAAGTCTAAGCTTTCAGCTAATATTAATCAGGTTCCTATCATTAATTTAGCACAAGAGCTAGCATACGATTTTGGATACAAATTTGATTCATGTGAAATGCCAGAAACTGCAGGTGGGATGCTTTTATCTGTTGATCATGAACAAGCGGAAGAGTTTTCAGAACGACTTACAAAATTTGGTATACCCAATTGGTTTGTCGGTGCAATCGATAATAAACACAAAAGTAAAGAAGTTCATGTTTCTAAAGACGTTGAACTTATTAATATTACGAAAATCTAACGATGTCGATGAAATAAGCAAAAAAACAGTGTTGTGGGTGCTTATTGAGAGAACCGTTGCGAGACGGCATCAAAGAATTTAGTTAATTTTATGATTTAATTGGAGTTAAACATATATTTAGCACTTATCTATTTTTTCGGTAGATTGAATAAATAAAAAAAATTTCTTTAACTATCTTTAGCTATTCCTAATTAGAAATAGTGATTAGAAAGTAAATTATGGAACTCATTTTTCGATAATTTTTTAGGAGGTGAATGATGAAAAAAGAACAAAAGTATCGTCTTACTTCATCGGTTAAAATACACGGTTGATCTATTAAACTAGGAGCTAATCAATTAGAAAAGTTATTGAGAAACGTTGGGTTAACATATGATATTGAAGATGCTGCTATTGTGCCCGTACCGAATACTGATTTATCATTGGTAAAGAATATCGATATTCTCACACCTATAGTTGACGAACCAGAAATCATGGGTGAAATTTCGGCATGTAACGTTACTAATGATCTTTTCGCGATGAATGTCCCTGAAATCTCAGGAATGTTGGTATTTCTAGGAATTAATAAAAACACACCAATGGAAATAGCAGAAGGTATACTTCGAGGGATCAAATATTTTATGGAAGAAAAAATAAATTCTAAAGTAGTAGGAGGTCACACAATATATAGCGAATGGCCATTAATTGGAGGAGAAGCCTCGGGGTTCGTTGATAATACCCGAATTATTCGTAAGCACGGAGTCAAAGACGGAGATAAACTGATTCTAACAAAACCCATAGGTTTGCAACCTATAATGGCAGCATATAGGATTTTAAAAGATATCCCTGAGATGCTTGAAACATACTCTGAAAAACAACTAAGAAAATCAATTAAGCTGGCGATTAAGATCATGACAACCTCAAACCAAGATGTGGTAAAATCAATCCATTCCTTTGATGATTTTTCGTTCATTCATGCAATGACAGATGTCACAGGATTCGGGTTGGCAGGACATTTATCGGAAATGCTTCAAAACTCTAATCTATCTGCTCTTATAGAAACCACTCCCTCTATTAAATTCTCTGAAGCCTTATCAGCAGATTTAGGTTATAATTTTGATGAATCTAAGTGTGCTGAAACTGCTGGTGGTATGCTAATAGCAATTGATCCTTCCAAAACCGAAGAATTTTCTAAGGCTCTTTCAAATAGAGGAATTTCTAATTGGTGTGTGGGAACAATCGACAAAGTTTCTCCTGGGTTAGTTAGAATCTCTGAAAATGTAAAAAATATAGAAATTACCAAATATTAATGATGTCAATGATGTATGCTCAAACACTTTATAGTGGGTGCTTACAGAGAAGCCTACCTGCGAGGTGGCATCAATTTTTGAGTTTAATCCCTTTCTTTTAATTTCCCATCAAGATTTTTAATAATTTTTTTTATTTCATTTATGGCTTTATCAACTAAACCTTCCCCATTCTCCACATTAAAAGCAGTTACGGAAACCTCGACCTCAACTGATAAACCAATATGAGGATGAGTTTTTATCCAAAGCTGAGGATATTTATTTTCTAATTCACTCGTATAAGGGGCTATTTGACTTTCTCCAATACCCGAGAATAAAAACCCTTTTTCTATAAATTTTCCTTTCTTCTCTTTCAAAAGTGGTGTGATTATGTTTCTAAAAATGGATTTCATCTCTGTCGGTACTCCTGGAAGAATATAAATTTCTGTTGCCTGTTCCTTAATTTTAACCCCAGGAGCAGTACCTACAGAATTAGGTAAAGGTATTGATCCGACTGGTAGAAAAGCCATTTTTCTCCTCTCTTTTGTCATTCCTTCAAGCTTCAAGATACCCCTTTTATATGCGTGGGTATAAGCTTTCTTGATAGAATTATAAGCATGTTCGTTTAGCTCTAGTTTTCTATCCAATCCTTTTGCTATACCCTCAAGAGTCATATCATCGAAAGTTGGCCCTAAACCTCCCGAAGTTATTATCATATCTGGATTTCGTTTTAAAATTTCTCTTAATGTGTTTGAAATTGCAGTTAAGCTATCCTCAATTGTGCTAATTCTTTTAAGGTGATGACCATATCGAGTGATTCTCTTTGCCATCCAATGTGAATTGCTATCCAGTGTCTTTCCAATTAGAATTTCATTACCAATAACTAATATTTCAACATCCATTTTCTACACATCTGATCCCTTTTAATAACGTGTAATCTTTTTATTATTTCATTAAATTATCTTTCCAATTTAATTTTATAAAACTTGATATCTTTTAATTAATATAATCAATTACCAATAGATATTAGTGAGTATTGAGTGACAATTGAAATAGACGATAGTGGTACGGGAGATATTATCGGAGATGCTTTTATTGGCTTGTTGAGAAAAGAAACGGGGGAACTTATTATTAATGCTCTATCTGTAGAATTATTCAAAGGAGAAAGTTGGAAAAATAAGGAGCCCTATAAAGAAACCGTAAATTTAGTTAAAGAAGGTTTAAAAAAATTAAATTTTAATAAAGATAGTGAAATTGTAAAGCTTTGTAGAGGAAATATTTTTGATCAAGTGCGAGAGTATTTTTTAGAAGAAGGAATAAATTATGAAGACGCTATAGTTGAAGGTAAATTACAGGATGCAGTTGAGGGTAAATTAGTTGAGCACCTTCGAGATGATTTGGGAGTTAGGTCAAGAAATTTAACTACAAAGAGTGGCGCGAAGAGGTACTTCTTATTGTTTAACTGGGTCTGCTATAACTTCTATAAAAGAGAAAAGTATGTGAAGTCAGGATTTAAAAAATGGAATACAGTTTGGAGAGATAAAGCAATCGAAAAGTACGAAAAAATAAAAAACTCACAAAAAAGAAGACAATACTGATTTCTCCTGGACGTTCTTTTTGCTCTAACTTAAGAGATTACGTAGTTAATATAGAATCTGAAAGTTGTTATACCTTGACCTTATTTTGTTGACGAGATATTTGGGTTAAGAGGTTTCGTCTTAAACTAGAAGAGGTTGGAGAATTCTGCATTTTTTAATTCAATTTAGTACCACAACTTGTGCAAATTTTAGCACTTTTTTCATTTGAATTACCACAGGCAAAACAAATTAAAGTCTTAATTTCTACTGGTTGTTCAAAATCAAATCTCGCTTCTTCAGATGTTGGAGCTTGCTCGGAAACTTTCTTTATTTCTCCGTTTAAGCTCTTCTCTCGATTAATAATTTTTTCTACGTATTTTTCATCATGTGGAGTGACAATTTTAAAAACCTCTGATGTTTGAAGTTCTTTAACACCCGGGGGTAGGTTATTAAATTCAGATTGTTTTAATACATTATTTTTAGTGTTTTCCTCAAAAGGTTTATTCTCCAAAGGTATAACATCCTTCGGTTCATCTAAATCTCTTTCAGAAGTAGTATATTCTTGGGGTCGCTCTTTTTGAATTAGAACCTCCTCATCAAACATAACTCTTTCTATTTGACCAGCTTTTAGATCTTTTATATGCCTTATAATACTAGTAGTTCTTTCGATAAGCATATTTTTATAATTGACCGATATTTTATGGGATTTAGAAAAATTTAATGTCATTTCAGAAATTTCTAACCATAATTTTATCGCAGTGTCAAATTCACTTCTTATTTCATAACCTTTTGCTAATGCGACTTTGGTCTTCAACACCTGATTAAATTTTGCAATATCCATTAGACAATCTACAATAACTTGTTTAAACTACAACTTTAAGAAGTAAATCTAAGTTATTAAATATTTATTTGGTATTTTACCAAAAATTAAAATTTATAAATGCCTACTATTATTTTAAGGATATTTTTGAATATTATCTAGTAAAAGTACTTACATAAAGTAAAGATGTCGATAAATCCCTTTTCTTTAACTGAAATAAAAAATCTCAGAGGAGTAATCGAGAAAAATGGATGGAAAATTGATGGATTTATTGAAAACTACTTTCGATACAGCCTCAAAATGGAGAAAATTATTCTTTTTACTATAAAATTTCCTATAACCTTACCGTTGAGAATAAATATTCCGTTTGAGGTTGTAAGTTTCAGAGTATCTATAGCTTTTCAATTGTGGAACTTAAATCAACATTCCTATGCGATTATCCTTTATTTAATGAAAGTTCTTAGAAATCTGGCTATATCTCTCACTTTCGAGCACAAATTTCCAATAAAAGGAAAAGAACAAACCCTTATTACATTACTAAATTTAATAATGCCAGAGCTTATAAGAGATGAAGATGAATTTTCATGGTTAAATCGCATCAGAATTTCCCTTTTAAATAAAAGAGGAAAATTAAAGGAATTTACTCCAGATCTACATCGAGATCTTGTGGATTCACTTTCAAATATCGGATTAGAACCAAGTTTTAACCTACCCTGGGAATTAAAAGATGGTTTACCTAAAATTAGAACATCAGAAACATTATTTTTCTCAAAGGAACAAGAATTTCATGAATATTTTATACTTGAAAAGGGTTATCTAACGTATTTGAAAGATCTTGAGTATAAAAAATTCTATGTTAGAAGTTCATTTGATAGCTATTCCCCTTATATCCTAACCGAATTGTTTAGTGATCTTCCTGATTTTAAATTGGAAGAATTAGTCGAAAAGTGGGTTAAATTTTCAAGAGTGATTTTAAATTCAATAATAGAAGTTATTAAAGATGATAAAATTACTCAGAGTGAACTTTTAAACTTCAGACCTTCAAAAGAATTAATTTTCAGAAGCAAAAATTTTGTATTAGGGCAAAATAATTTTCCACTCTCTCCTCTATGTTATGAGAGCTCAATAGCAAAGGAGCTATTTCATTCTCATATTGATTTATATAATAAACCTCCAACCAATTTTGAAGTAATTAAATCTATTCTCCAGTACAATGAAGCAGAAAAACTTATAAAGAATTACCGGTTTGACGAAGCTACTAAATTATTGAATGATTCATTAAAAATTTTCAATAAAAATCAACAAAAAAAAGTTGTTGTATCAATTTTATTAAAATTAAGAAAAATAGCCTCTATTTTACAGAATGAAGATGTCGCTCTCAACTACTTGGAAAGCGCTCTTAGTATAGCCAAATCAGGTGAAATACCAATAGATTATATTATAAAAATACATCATAAATTAGGAATTCGGTATTTTAAGAACAAAGATTTTGAGAAAGCCTTAAATCATTTTAAAATTATAGTTAATTTTTTGGAGAATGAAAAAATCTCATTTAATGAGGAAGACTATTTAGACAATGTAGGAATGGCGTATCTTTATATTGGGTTAATCAAAATAGAACAAAACGAAATCGTTGAAGCGAGAAATTCTTTCAAAAAAGTTGTAGAAATAGGTAATAGCTCAAATAAAGTGCGATTAAAATATTTCCTACTTCGTGCTATTCATTTTAAAAACAAGGGAAATCTTTCACAAACTCAAAGATTTTTAAGAGCTGGTTTAGACAGCCCAAAAAATAATTTTGATGATAACAACCACCAAAAAGTATTAACCGATCTAGTTTTAGAGTTAGCAGAATTTTATATTCATCACAGAAAGGATTCTAAAAAAGCGATTTACCTTCTGAGTCAGATAGAAAATCATCTTTCTCTGCATGAGATCAATAATATTAGGAGATCTATTCGTTGGAATTTATTGATGAGTGATTATTATAATGACGTTGAAAGAAATAGACCGAAATCACAATTTTATATAAAAGAAAGCCAAAAATTAAAAACTCAACTCCAAACTATTGGAGTTGAGGATTGAAGATATGATATATCTTCTTATTTTCTTGAATATTGAGCTCTTTTAGCCCCGAGACTTTCCTGTTGGCCACCAAACTTATTGTTAATTATTCGATTTTTATATAAATCTCGATAGCGCATTCTTGGAGGTTTTTTTTTCCGACTATTGACTCCTGATCTTGAAATCTTAGGAGTTTGCATTCTTACCTTACCCGCTTTTGTTAATGATCCATGAGAACCCGGCATTTTATTTACATCTTATCATTTTTATTTTTATATTATGAATATATAAATAATTTCAAATTCTTAAATTTTAGTATAGAAAACTAAGCTTAAAGATTGGACTCCAATTTTTTATTAAGTCTCTTCATGATTTTTTTAATTATACTTAATCTCATTTTACTGATAATTATGCCTGAAAAAGGGTTTGATAAAAAAATTAAGAAAGTGGAGAAAGAAAAAATAATGTATAGTACTCATAAAACAATCTGTTTTGCTTGCGGAGAACATATTGAAAAAGATACCGAAATCGAAATCTGCCCATATTGTAAAACTACTCTTACATAACTATTTAAGCTAATTATCTCAAAATTAAAGAAGTAGTATGATTTTTATCAAATATAATAAAAAAAAGGTAATTCTATTCGCGATAACAAGCAAAACCCAGAAAAAAATAATTCTATGGGTATATGGATTGTAATCATTATTATAATTACGGCTCTCTCTTTTATATTAGCTTTAGTAGTCAACCCCTTTTGGTGGATCTTACTTCCTTTATCACTTTTCATGCTAATTATTGTTAAAATAATGTCTTCTTATTTCTGGTTAGAAAAGAAAACATGTCCAGCTTGTAATTCTCCTATAGGTAAATATAGTGAGACATGCAAAAAGTGTGGTGCCAAACTTATGGCTAAATGCCTTTCATGTGGAAAATATTTACCTGTTGGAACAAAATTTTGCGATAACTGTAACATTGAACTTGAACATCCTGAAAGAGATAGGGAAATAATTAAACCTGAAATTATAGATAAAACTTTTCCCTTACCAGAACTTCCTAAGGTATGTTCTAATTGTGGGACGGAGTTAAAAAACCCAGAAATTATCAGATATTGCGAAGAATGTGGAGCTAAAATAAGATAAAATTCTGAATTGAAAGTAGTTATTGATGAATTAAAATCCTTACCTAAACAATAAAACATTAAACAATTGCATTTTTTTATCATTATATCAGTAAAAGGTGATAAAAACAATTTCAGAAAAAAATAGAGAGATTTATAACAAGAAAAGCGGGGAACGAAAGTCAATTTACCTTTCTCAACCAAGAATTCCTCCCCAAGATGAATCAGAATGGGATGAAGATGCTCGAAAATTGATAGAAGGCTGGCGTAAGCTGAATAAAACTACAGGTGTTATTAATATTCTAGCTACTATGGCAAATTATTCGAAATTGTATAACCGTTGGCGTGTTTTCGGTAATCATGTTTTGTATAAATCTTCGCTTCCTCTGAGAGAAAAAGAGATTCTTATTCTTCGAACAGGATGGCTCTGTAATTCAAAGTATGAATGGGCACAGCACACGTTCATAGGAAAACGCGCTGGCCTTAGCGAAGAGGAAATATTGCGGATTAAGGAAGGTCCAGATTCTGATGGTTGGAGTTCCTTTGAATCTACATTGCTTCGAGCTGCAGATGAGTTATACGTTGATTCTTTTATAAGCGATTCCACATGGGAGGAGCTTGCTAAAAAATATAATATACAACAACTTATGGACGTTGTATTTACTGTTGGACAGTATAATTTAACAGCTATGGCACTCAACTCTCTCGGAATTCAACTTGAAAAAGGCATGGAAGACTTTCCGGAGTTTTAAATTAAATTTTCTACTTAATATTTATTTTTACACTTACCTATCAATTAACCTCAAATATCATTATAAATTAGAATAAGATATAAATTTCACAAATTCTTAAATAATTTAATGTACTAAGGGGGACTTGGTGTAGCCCGGTGGCACGGCAGGCTCCAGATCCTACAAGCGTAAGCTGTTCCGCGGACACCTGTTAGTCGGGGGGCGCTCCTCGCGTCCTATGGACAAATCGGGGGTTCAAGGTGGTTCGCTCCTCGCGTCCCATGGACATATCCCTCAGTCCCCACTTTTTATTGAATTGATACAGTTAAATAAGAAGGTTCTTTTCGATATTAAAATTGTGAGAGAGACCAGCAATTTTACTATATAAATGTGATTTAATTATACAATAAAATTAATATAAACAACTTACAATATTTAATTTAGAATTAAATAAGTTTGAGGTTTAAATATTGTATCGAATCGAGAAAATTGGTGATAAACACTTCTATATTAAAGTATTAGGTCTTTTACCTCCTTCAGTTGCTCAAAGATTAATAAATGAATTAGGGGAGGAATTAAAAAATTTAAATGATTTCTCCGTTATTGTTGATGGATTAGATTTTATTTTTTTAAAGCTCGATTCATTTGAGATTATCTTGGATTTTCTCAAGAAAAATAATGAAGCTTTGAACAGATCGGCTTATATCATCTCAAAAAATCCTCCGCTTGATACAGAAATTCAATATTTATTAGACAAGGCTGATTCTCCAAAACGAAAAATCGTAAATAATCTTGAAGATGCTAAAAAATGGATCGGGATTAGTGATATAGTAATTCAAAGAGATTAAATGGTACTAGACCGGATTTAACCTTTTTTTGCATAGATCTATAGCTTTAGGGTTATTATCAACACCTATCCATTTTCTGTTTAATTTGTTAGCAACAATTAGTGCTGTACCAGTTCCACAGAAAAAATCTGCGATTAGATCCCCCTCATTTGAAGAAGCTAAGATTATACGCTCAAGTAATTTTTCTGGTTTTTGCGTCGGGTAACCCAAATATTCCTTTGATCTTGTTCGAGTTTGGTAAGAATAAATATCATTCCAAACATCTCCAACAGAATTTCCAGGTCTTTCATCCAAAAACTGTTTTCCTCCACGTCTTTTTCTGTAGAGACGACCGTCTTTATCGCTATAACGAAACATTTTCTTAATATATTCTTCCCTATAGGGAATATATTGTTTATTGAATGTGTAATCACCTGATTTAGTATAATATAAAATTGTATCATGCTGACGTACCCATCCTTTGACCTGGCTTTTAAATCCGGACACGCTCCCTACATTCCAAATTATCTCTCTTCTAAAAAACCGTCTTCCAAAAATCTTGTCGCATATGAGTTTTAGATCAAATACAGCATTTGCATCACAGTGACAATAAAAACTGCCATTGTTTTTCAAAACTTGATACATTTCTCTTATTCTACTTCTCATAAAATCCAGATATTCATCTATGGAACTCCAAATATCAACAAATTCTTTATAATCAACTCCTGTGTAAAAGGGAGGATCAATATAGATTAAATCAATACACTCTCGATCAACTTCTCTTAAATATTCTAGATTTTCTGAAAGATAAAATGCATTTAGTTTCATTGGAAAGTTAAATTAACCTAATCTTTAATTCTTTATTATGAGTAAAAAACGATTAAATAAGAATTTCTTGGATGAATTTAAGGATTATAATTTTTCAAAAATTCGAGAGAATAAAATCTTTTTAGTGGGATCTATTCGCTTTAAAGATTATTTTATTAAAATTGAATCAATTTTACAAATCTTTTACAGCAAAATTGTGTACGTTTGTTCAGTTGACGGATTATTAAATAAAATTGAATTTTCTTCAAATGAATGGGAAAAATTACAAGATATTGCCCTTAGAAAACTAGAGGAACAAGATGCTATTTTGGTATTGGATGTAGAAAATTATATCGGGGAACACACAGCTAAAGAAATCGAAAATTTTGAGAAAAAACACAAAAAACCAAGATATTACCTCTTAAAGCTAACAAGAAAATCAAAAATCCAATAATCTCACATCTTTTTTAAGGTGAAATAAATATTTAGGAATAAAATATCAAAAGTTATTTTTTTAAAGGTCTAACTGTAATATGGAATTGTTCCAAATTTCTTGGGGCGAGGAAAAAAAATTATTTTTAGAATTCAAAAAAGATGAAAGTGAAATTCAGACTCTTCTCCCCGAAAAAATTAGACGGTTAAACCTTAAATTTCAGATTTCAAAAACAACCAAACAAGAAGCTTACTCAAATCAACCACCCTATCTCATATCGATAAAGAAATTATATTACTCAAATAAACATTTATGTTTTTCTATTGATTTAGATGAGATATACAGTTATAATGATGTCCAAATTAGGATAATGAGGCTGACTGTGCTTCTTTATTCTGGTCAACGAATTGAATACATTTTTAAAGAAAAGTTTGATATATCAGATATTTGGGTTAATGAAGATTGTTATTCTGGGTTTAATTTTATAAATTTAAGAGAGAAGAATGTATCGCATAAAACAATTATTACAGAAAAACTTATTAAAACGGTTAAAACTAATTACAATACCAAAAAACAAGAAAGTACAATCATTTACGAAAAGAACAGCATTAAAGATATTTCAGCTGATAAAACTCTAATCTCAATGATAAGTGAGAACAACAAAACCTTAAAAAATATCGAAAATCAGTTAATAAATTTAAACCAAACCCTTCAAAACATGCCACTAACAAATCTTTCATACAGTGCTACACCTCCTCTTCTTAATCGAAGAAATCAGTCTGGAATAGAAAGAATAAAGGGTTCAACGAAACCTGCATTAATTAAGGGCCAAATGGCCTCAAGTAAACTAATGGTAATTAAAGAAATGAAAAATATTTTTAATCAAAATAAGGAGAATAATTCTATTTTTAATATCAAGGATATTTTGAAGCCTTTAACAGATGATGAACTTCAAAAAATGATTTTAGATGATGAAATGTTAATGAAAAAGGAAGAGGAAGCCATCAATAATCAAGTAAAAAGGCTTCAAAAACATCTAAAGGAGGAAATCCTCCTAGAAAACTTGACTGAACCTAAATAAGGTAGGAAACTCTAAAAGAATATAAACGGTATCAATTTAAAATTGTGCTTCCCATAGTTAGTGATTTGTTAGTGCCAAATCTTTAATTATTTTCTAACATATGATATAAAAGAGGTAACATACTCAATAGAGGTTATCTAAAATTTTATTGAACTACATCTTAGGCACTGCTGGAAGTGGTAAAAGTACTTTAACAGGGGAACTAAAAAATTATATTATCAATAGAAATCCGGAAACCTCAGTAATTACGTTGAACTTAGATCCGGGAGTGAAATCTACTCCTTATGTCCCTGATATTGACATCAGAGATTATATAATATTAGACGAAGTTATGGAAAAATATAGTTTAGGGCCAAATGGGGGGATGATTTTAGCCTCTGATTTGATGGTTAATTATTTAGATGATTTAAAAGACGAAATTGATGAATATAATCCTGATTGGGTAATTATTGATACAGCTGGGCAACTTGAATTATTTGCATTTCGAGAAACTGGACCATTAATAGCGAGTGCGTTAGGGTTTAGTGATACACAAAGATCAGTGAATTTTCTCTTTGATTCTAACTTCGTTCTACGCCCTAATGGTTTTATTTCAACTTTACTTTTAGCTGCCTCTGTCCAGTTTCGTTTTAGGAATATTTCTCAGCTCAATATTTTATCTAAGGTTGATCTTATTGACGAAGATCAAATAGAAATGGTAATAAACTGGAGCCAAGACTTCGACGCCCTAGCAGAATCAACAAATGACCGAGAGAAAGGCTTAATCAGAGAATTATCAATGTTGATTTCAGAAGTTTTCATTCAAATGGGATCTACAAGTGAATTAATTCCAAGCTCAACAAGAGAAGAGAGAGGTTTAGATATTCTTTTCGGACATTTACAAAGAGTTTTTGATTCTGATGAATCAAAATTCTATTAACTAAAATTAGCTGCAAAGTAAAGCTAAACACGAATTTAACAATAAGAAAATGAAAATAATTGGTCCTATAGCAGGCATAGGTTCGAGATTAAAACCATTTACTCTCAGTAAACCGAAAGCATTTTTAACAGTGGCGGGAAAAACTGTTTTAGACCATATTCTTGAAAAATTTAGCAACACATTTGATCCAAATACGGAATTAATTCTTATTGTGGGTTACAAAAAAAGGCAAATTATAGAGTATGTAAAGAAACATTACAATCATAAGTTTAAACTCGTTTTTATTGAACAACCTCCACGAGGATATTTAGATGATGTTCCTTTTTATTGGGGGTTAGGAGAAGCGGTATACTTATCAAATGTAAGATTTAAACAGCAGCATTTTAAAACGAAAGAACAAGACAAAAGAGAAGGATCTCTATTATTTTTAGGTGATATGATTCCTATCGACGAGTATTCATATTTTATGTATCGTTATTTTGAATCTGATGTTGATGGGATTATTACGGTTATGAAAGTTCCAAAAAAGGATGCGGGATCTTATGGTGTGGTAAAAGTCGATGAAAATTCAATTATTCAAAAACTTGTTGAGAAACCAAAAGAATTTATCTCAAATTTGGCTATAGCAGGCATTTATGCATTCTCCCATTCAACAATGATTGCTCTCTTTAAAAATATTAAATATTATTTAGATCAACGGACAGAAAACACAAGTGAGATATATCTAACAGAGAGTTTGCAGGATTTAATAGATCAAGGTTTTAAAATTGCTGCTGTTGAGTTGAAAAAAGGAATTCTTGATTTTGGAAGACCTTTAGAACTATTAAATGGAAATAGATATCTATTGAAGCAATATTCTATAAGTAAAGAAGAATTTTCTACATTAAATATTAGAGTGGAAAGATCTTTTATAAAAAATCCAATTTTTGTGGGTAAGAATTCTAAAATCTTTAACTCAATAATTGGTCCATTTGTTTCAATAGGAGAATACGCATCTATAAAAAACTCCATACTGGAAAACTGTGTTATTGAAAAAAGAGCTCAGCTAACAAATATTATCTCAAAAAACTCAATAATCGGTAGTGACGTAAAAGTTGAGAATATAAGTAAAGATGAGTTAATTATTGGAGATAAAAGTATCTATTAAAAAAATCTTTTAATAAAGAGACTTTTATTATAAATGTGAGATTTGTAATTTCTCAATAAAATTGTTAAATATTAATTATCGACAGATTAAAATAGTAATTAATATTACTTGTCTAATAATAAGCCATGTCGTATCATATTGCATTTGATATTGCGCATAAACCAAGGGGTCGAATTGATGATAATTTAACTGAACTTCAAGATCATCTAAATTCGAACGATTTTATATGTTACAATTTGTTAGAAGCGTCAATTACGGAGGAAGCTTTAAAACCTTTCGATATCCTTGTGTTTGTGTGCCCTGATTTTTCGAAGGTATCACCTATCGAAATTTCCGAAATAGTCAAATGGGTAAAGAACTCTGGAGGAGGATTGCTTCTGCTATCTCATGCAGGAGGAGATAAAGGTCGCGGAAGTAATTTATCTGAAATTTCCGGAAAATTTGGGATTAATTTTGAGAATGACCAAGTCTTAGATGAGAAACTGAATTTAGGAATGGAGAATGTTCCCCTCATATCAACATTTAATATTCCTCACCCAATTACGGCTAAAATCGATACATTATGCTATCGGTCCGGTTGCTCTCTTTCAATTGTTAGTGTTGGAGCATTTTCTATAGCAGATTCAAATGAATCCTCAGAACCCTTTTCATGTCCAATAATCTGTGTTTCAGAAATAGGCAAAGGCAGAGTATGTTGTATGGGAAGCTACGAAATGTTTAGAGATAAAATTGGTGGAGGATTCCAATGTCAGGATCATCATAAGTTAGCATTAAATACATTTAAATGGCTAATTTCTGATTATCGCATCGAATTAAGATCCTCAAACAGTATTCCAACTCCAATCACTCAGAAACCTGATATATTCCCTGATATTGCGCAAAAGCATAAACCTCAACTCGAGAGTGACACTCTCCTGGCTAAAGAACCCTCGGTTGGTATAGATTTTGCTATGAGAATATCTGCAAAAAGCGAGTTAATGGAATTGCTAAAAATATTTCAAAATCAAATCAATACCATCAAAGTTACAATAGACAAACTAATAGATACCGCTTCAGATTCCGATATGGATATAATTGAGATAAAAAGATCAGAACTCTCTGAAATTGTAGAAGACAATGAAATTAGCTTGGTAGATTATGGAGAGTCTCCAGAAATCCCTCAAATGTCAGAAATGATGACGAATCTATCACCTAATAAGAAATCTAATGAAGAAAGCGTCGAATTAACATCTTTACCTGAAAAACCAAAGAGTTTGATTGATGTAGAGTCTGAAAAAAGTGGCGAATTTGATATAAAACCAGCTCCTAAACTCGAAACAAAAGAAAAAACAAATAAAGAACTGAAGCAAGAAAAAAAGGGCTTAGAATTAAAATTGAGTTCAGTTCTAAATTTACTTAAATTTATTGATAAGAAACGCTCATCTGGATCTCTAGATGAACAAGAATATTCAAAACGATCAAAAAAACTACAAAATGACCTAAAGAAGACAAAAAAGAGAATTGGTCTTCTCGATAAACTTCTAAGCAAATAATGGGTTTCTTAATTCTTAGGTTTTAGGGGGTGGTTTTTTGGTATATAGGGTTGAGCATACCTATTAACTATCTCAAAAAAGTCTTTATCACTCACGCCTTTTGAAATCTTTTTAAGCTCTTCTTTAATTTTATTAAATGAGTTTCTTAATTCTTCTTTTGAGGTGGTTTCATGTTTCTTTTTTACCTCAATGCCAATTTTTCTAATAATCTCTACAGGAATGTTTAGATCTAATACCTTTATTTTATTTTGAAGAGCATGAGTTATTGATTTTGTCCCTGAGAACTTACCTAAGTAAAACTTTCTTTGTCTTCCAACCATTTTAGGATTTATTGGTTCGTATGTAAGTGGATGAGCAAGAATGGCTGCAATATGAAGCCCACTTTCATGTGAAAAAGCATATTCTCCAACTATTGGTTTATATTGAGATAGAGGTTTACAAAAATATCGTTCGCAAACTTCACTCAATTCAGGTAATTTTGTTAAGTCTATTCCGGTTTTAATTCCCAACCGTTCTAATATTGTAGCTACTTCCTCTAGAGCTGCATTTCCCGCTCGTTCACCATATCCATTTATACAAGTGTGGGGATATTGACATCCCTCTATCACTCCTGTAATTGTATTAGCAACAGCTAAACCAAAATCATTATGTGTATGAATCCCTAGTGGTACTTTTTTTTTTAACGGGCTGATTATTTCTTTTTTAATACGATTGATTAGATAGGTTGTGGATTGTGGGGTCAAAACTCCTACAGTATCTCCTAGAACAATACGCTCAGCTCCAGCCTCAATAGCGGCGTTAAAAACCTTTTTCAAATGAGAAAAATCACATCTCGTTCCGTCTTCTGAGACCCAATTAACTTTAAAACCATTATCTATCGCGTAATGAATAGCAGTTTTGATTTGTTTCAATTGCTCATTCTCAGTTACGTTAAGAGTTTTCCGAAAAATAGGCGATATCGGCATAAATAGTACAATCTCTTTTAAATCCGTGTCGATACAAGCGTCAATATCACTTTCTCTTGGTCTAGCAATGCCTAATATTGTACATTTGTCAAAATTTTCATTTACAATAGTTTTTACAATATGTTTTTCTAATTCAGAAACTGCCGGAAAACCTACTGCTACTAATTTAACACCTATCTCATCCATCAATTTTGCAAGATGAATTTTTTCTTCAAGAGTTAGATACACTGTAGGACTCTGTTCTCCATCGCGAAGAGTTTCATCCCAAATATCTATCGAATCTTGTAGTTCATAATTTTTCAATGAAATTTCATTATAATCAATGAGGAGTTCTCGAAGTTCCTCTTTTGAGAATTTATACGACATATTCTAAGCTATTTTATAATTAGTGATAATTAAAATTATGGAATAAATTTATAGAATGTTATAATTTAAATGGAATTTAAGAGTGTTACAAATTTGTGTAAAAGGAGTAAGCATATTTTTTTTATCTCAAATAAGGTATTCTCTCAATTTTAAAGCAATATCATAGTTAAATTAATGCAAATTATTTTATTATACTTGTAATAAAACAAGTTTCAACAATCTTTACACCCCTCACTTGAGAAATCTTTTCTTCTATCAGAGGATTAAAATTTTCAATAGAAGCTATTTCAACTTTCATAAATATTCCACAATCTCCTGAAAGTCTCCAGATATTTGTGATTTCCTCGATTTCTAGTAATTCTTTCAAGATTCTTTTAATATCTTTAAAATCGGGTTCAACTTTTACTGTAGCACTAGTACGAGGTTTATTGTCAACCATATATTCTATCGTAAATTTTTTTATTATTTGGTCATCATATAATTTTTTCACTCTTCTGCGAACGGTTGCTTCTGTTTTCCCGACAATTTGAGCTATTTCATTAAAGGACATTCTGCTATTGTCTTTTAATAATTCCAAAATTTTAATATCTACAATATCCATAATTTCTAAATTTAAAAATAACGATTTGATATTTTTTTTTCCCCTTTTCTAAAAATGGTGTATCTTATTTATAAAATTTGTTTTTCTTTTTATTTATAAAATTAACGAAATTATGATTTATTCTTCAATAATGCAAATTCAATAAACAAATTAAAAGAATATTTTTCTAGAAATGGTGATCGTTTGATTAATAAAGAAAAGAATAGTATAAAAAAAAAGCTAAAAAAGTCGAAAAATCCTAAAAAGTCATAATTAATATACATTTTCATTATGAATAGAATTCAAATTCAGTCAATTCAGTCAATTCAGTCAGACGAATTCGAAACAAACTAAAGGAAAAGAAAAGGATATATGATTAATTTCTATGTTTTTTTAAAAAAAAATTCATTGCTAAATATGTTTAAATAAATATTTATCCTTATAATATTTGAATATGTTCTGTCAAGAGCAAATTGAATCTAACAACAAAAATAAAATTCGATTGCTGTTTACGGTTAAGAGATTAACTGAAGCGTTCTTATTTTTTTTTGGAGTATTGATTATTACAGGGTTCTTGTTGAGATTTTATGAGATGCCAAGACTTAGTATAGGTCTTCCGACGAAAAAGACGACTGAATTGGCTATTCAGAGATGGATTTTTAAGCGTAATCTAATTCAATCAATGATATTCTCAGGGATGATAGGAATTATTATCTCTACGCCTATAACAATAGGATTAAGAATAAGATTAAAGAAACGTCAGTCAGTTTATATAAAACAAGAATATGGGCATAATAAAGATTTTATAAAACTCCAAAGGAATTCACTTAAGACTGTGGAATCCCCAAAATGGAGCTAAAACTAATTTTGATAATTATATCTCCTATTAGGCTTAAAAGCCCTTTTGGTCTTTTAAAAATACATTTAGTCAAATTAACTACTTTAAATTTTTTTCAAACCCACTTATCAAGAGTTGTATTTTTCGGGGATATTTTCAACCCTCTTTTAGGTTTTAAAGGAATTCTCATAATTAACAGCACTAAGGGATTTAAACTCTTAGCAGAGGAATTAGATTACCAAGAGCGTGAAGTGAGGGAAGAAAATAGATTAAAAGTTAACCTAAAATGAAATGAAAATAGTGATGTAAGGAACGATGGTGAATGAATTATAGAGGGAAATAGATAATGTCCGGAATGTGGAAAGGAATTAAATTCTACAGCCGAAATTTGTGATAATTGTAATACAATATTATTTCAAAGATCACATTCCGATTGGGAAGGCATCAAATATGGTATGGGAGCCTTTATACTAGGAATAGTTGGATTATTTGGGTTATTTTTGTTTATGTTGTCAGTCTTTGCTCAACTCTTTGTGGCGGGTGCAGCAATCGCGATGGGGAGCATGGGATTAAGTAGAGACTCCAAGAAAGCTCTGGCAATTATTGGGTTATTATTAGGAATTGGTGATATATTCATTTTTATTTTCTCAACGGGCTTTCTTGGTTTATATCCAGTACTGAGTTTACTAAAAGTTTTTTATTTTTAATTCCAAACCATAAATTGATTTTTATCTTGAATTTTCCTTTAAATATATTTTTATGAAAGGCTATATTTTTTCAACACCGAAGATAAACATCAACTCCCATAAATTGTGCTTATCTAATTCTTCGACTTTAATTAATTAATATACCTTTTCATTTTGAATAAAATTCAAATTCAGTTCATCCAAAGATCTAATAATTAAAAAAAACTTTGTTATTGAGAACATATTAAATTGCTTAATATGGAAAAACAAAGAAATAAGAAATTTATTGTTCCAATTGTACTCTTGGCAAGTATTTATTCGGGTCTAATCTACAACTTTCTCTTATTAAAGGATAGATCATCACTTGAAAGCCTTGGGTCATTATTTACATCTGGTGCATCATTATCTAATGTATTCGCACTTACATTTATCATTTTTACTCTCATTCTATTACTGTCAATAAAATATGTGGATAAAATTACTTTTAAACTGTAATTACTTCAGTTATAATTTTGATTGCAATTAGTTGTTATTTAGTTGCTATCACATGGATATATGAAATCTACATTCTTTCAATTATGTTAATCGCTTTTTCAATAGCTTATCTTACACCATGTTTAGCTAAATTATCCTCTGAATTCATTGGCACTGATTGGAATGAAAAATATGGATTTGTTCTTCCTTTAAGTATTGTTATTTGGATTGTTATTTCTGTTGTTCTTTTTAACTTTATTACTTCGGAATTAATAAGAAAAATACTTTATATCATTACTGGGAGTGTAAATATTGTTTCATCAATTGTAATATATAAATTTTGAAATCTACATTATTAACTATTTGTATTTTTTATATAAGGCTAGTTGATAAAGTGAAATGAGTACATGAGAGTTTCTTTTCTGGAATTATTTATTGATTATTTTTATAAGAAATACTACTAATATTATTAAAGTTGTTTTAATTTTTCATATATAATCGGGAAAAAAGTGACAAGTTATGTCTAAAGAAATTCCAGAAAATGTTAAGAATTCTTTAAAATCAATAGGACTTACGGATTATGAGATTTCTATATATTTAACACTAATAAGTAAAGGACCCATGGACGCACGAGAGCTATCTGAAGCTTCCGGTGTTCCATATTCAAGGATCTATAATATTCTCACTCAACTTGAGAAAGAAAAAATGTGGATAATAAAGGAGGAAGAATCCCGGCCTAGTCGCTATTTTGCCAAATCGCCAGATGAGGCATTAGTTATTGCAAAAAAACAGTATAGTGATAATTTTAGCGACCATTCAAATAGAATTATCCACACCCTTACGCCAATTTATCAATCCCATGATACTCCAATCAAAATCGCATTATATGTTCATAGAGGTAGAGATGTTTGCCTCAACAGAGCACTTTCATTAATAAATTTGGCAAAGAATTCAATATACTTTACCTCAACCACAATGGAATTTCTAGATTTGTTTTTTGATGATATAAAGAAAGCAAGGGCTAGAGGTGTGACAGATATTAAACTTTTAGTTGAATCTACTGCTCTACAAGATAAAAATTTTCAGACATTACTTAAAAAATATGTTTCACTATGCGAAATAAAGTGGAGAGACCAAATATTTGGAACTTCTGTTATTATTGATGAAGGTGAAGACGCATTCATTATACTCTCTGAAAATTTCTTCCCAAAAAAAATGTCTTACTTCGGTATTGTTACTGACCATGTAGCTTTTGGTCCTTCTTCTTTGTATTATTTTGATTATCTTTATAATACCGCTAAAAATGTAGAATTCGATTAAAATTATTTTTCTTGTTCTACGGTGTCATTTGAGTAATCATGAAAGCTAATTTTTTAGAAATATCCTACTTCAAGAAAGTTCTTTTCCCTAAATAAATAAACAATTCAGATAACTCAAAAATCGTTAATGGCATTATCAGATTTGCTAAATCAGTCCGTAATTCTTCTTTATCTTTGCCCGCAAGAATTAATGTTCTAACATCTTCAACATAGTCATCCATATTCAAAAATAATATTTCGATTTTATCTACTCCTGTTAATTCTTGAATATCTTTATCTAAATGTTTTTCAACGTTATTGAGTAAACCCAATTTCAATTTAGGGCTAAATTTATGCCTTATAATGAGCCTATTCATTTCCTCAATAATTATATTTAAACTTAAGTTCCAATCGGCATTCTCCTTATATTTTGGGATTAAAATTTCACTAATAATTAATTCAAAAAGTGGTGTAGGTTCTTTTTCATCAAAATCTATTTCAGCACCAGTGCTTAATTTTATTTTTATACTTCCTTCACTCATACCATTTCTCACCTTGAATCGCAAATTATTATAATTCTTAATAATTAATGGATTAAGATTTAATAAATATTTTTATCATTATTTTTTTAAAAAGCTTACGTCAACTTCTATTCTTCTTTCAATTTCTTCTTTAAATACTTGTTTTGCTTGAGGATCGCCTACTTCTGTAAGTTTTTTTATAATTTTTTATTCATTTTATCAACACTTTTTTCAATTTTTTCCTACGACAAAAAGGAAATTTTTTTAAGTGAAGGTATTTCAATATATATTGTAAAAAGAAGATCGGATAACCATGACCATACAATATATTCTTATACCTAAAGCCGCTCAACCGGCTAAATACCTCAACCCTTAACCCTGTTATTAGATAATTAAACTCCTCTTTAAAATTTTTAGGATTCATGGTATCCGATTTTTTTACTCTTCCTTTATAACAATTACGTCACCCACATTTATCTTCGTCATGTTTTATTATTTTGAAATAAAGGCATTTACACCTTATTAAGTAGAGATTTCTGAAAAAATTTATAAAAGCTGTTAATCAATATACTATTTTCTATTAAATAATATCTCTCTTTATATAGAAGGCGTAATCTACCATCTTAAAAATCTTTATAATTTCTAAATCTTCAACTGGAAAAAATATTTTCTTAAATAATGAATGCATTTGGTTACTTTCATTACTTTGGCCATAATCACCTATATCATAGAATTTTGTTTCTTTAGGATTAACATTACTAATAATTTTTAATCTCTTTGAATGTTCAAACCTAACAGTATAATTTTTCTTTTCATAATAATCTTTAATTCTCATCTCGAAGACTTTTACATCTATATATCGGATTTCAATAGGTGAAATTTCATATATTAAATAATCTAAGAACCAATACAACACTATGAATTTCTCTTCAATTGATAGTTCACTGGTTAAGAATTTTCGCAACCTCTTGAAAAGTACTTTATGGAGCTTTTTGGATTCTAAATTAGTCAGGTTGAGTTTAATTTGCTCTAACCATTCTTTTTCTCTTGTACTTAGACCCAATAAACCCGTATAAACTCTAAAAGGAAATTCTTCATCCCAGCCGCCTGTTATACCAAATATAAGTAAGTCACTTGTTGGGAATAAAACCTTCTTTAATTCTCTATAAACATCATGCCTAGTGCGAAAAAAACGATCTAACGGTAACCTTTCCTGAAGAAAATCATAATAGTAATTTCGTTCCCTTGGTTGAATTTTATATTGCATTATATCATCGCTAGCGTCAATAATAAGGTCAGCTTTGCATTTATCATAGTAAATTTTTAACACAGAATAAAACTTTTCAGTAGATATTTCCACGAAATCTTGTTGGAGGTCTGTTTCCAATAAAAACTTAATTCCATCTAACACTTCCATCAGCTTATTATAATTTTCAAAATTATATTCTTTAGTCAAGATTATTTGATATATAATGAATTCTACCATCTCTAGATGGAGTTGTAAGCAATTCTCTTCTCTATTTAACCTAAATAAGGCATTTTTAAAGTTGAAAGTGTTAAATCTTCTAACGGCGAAAGGAAACCATTTGATTATATAAGCGATACCTATCTTTCCACATTTAACTAAAAATTTAATTACCTTATGTTGTAAGTCGTATTCTCGACTTGTTATTAATGAAAATAACTGTTTGGAAATATGAAGATCTTTTAATAACACTTTATAAAATTCTGAGTTAGGAGAATAAAATTTAAGTTCATTATCTAAAAAATCTAAAATTCTTATACTTGATTGATTTTTTAATTTATCGCTTAAATTCCCAATAATTTTGATTAGCATACTGCCATCGTTACACATCATGCCTAAAGCTTCAAAATAACCAATGGATTTTTTATCAGACATTTCATTGCTAATTAATATCATTTCATCAATCAATATATTTATCTCGTTATTACTAAAATATCTGAAGTAACGTTCCTCAACCAAAAATTGAATTACACTTAATTCATAACTTAGAAATCGTTTGATGATTTCATCTTTCAATACTTTCTGTGCCTTAGGATCACCCTGTTTTACTAGTTCTTTCAATAAAGGGAATGCTAAATTCGAAAAGAGCAATCGTGTGTTATAATTGTTTTCTGCCCATACTTGTAAATTCGAGCAATGACCCCAAAATTCTGTCTCAGGTGGTATCACTTTCTGTCTATATTCTGAAGATTTATCTAACTGTAATGCAGCTTCATCAACAGATTCAATATCCTCAAGGAAAAATAAATCAGGATAAGAAATATTCAATAATAGATATTTACACTGATTAAACCTTTCATTATTAACATAAATGACTGTCTTATTATCCTCTAATTTAAGTGAAATATAATCATTAACCTTGAATCCCACCATTATTTTTATAATGACTTGTCTAGCTTATAAAATTTGAGAGTGTTCTAATTCTTCTTTATTAATCTATATGGTTTATTAACAAGAAACAATAACAAATGAAGATAAAAAAAATACAGTTTCACCACTTAAAATTAGAAATTTATCACCATTTTTGATTATTTAACAAGAAAGGTATCTGATTTTTTTACTCTTCCTTTATAACTACAATACCTTTAAATCTAATAGGGATGAACTTGTTTTTATATAACTTTTTTCTTTTCACAAAGCTGGCTAACTTTTCAATGAGTTCTTATTTCTGCTTTTGTTTTTTTAAATTAGGGAGAAATTCTTCTTCAGAAAGCTTTATTAAAGAATTAGTATAATCAATGATTTTCCTAGCAATTTCAGGATTTTTTAACATCTGTACCTCAATTTTTTGTGCTTTATCCCATAGTAGATATGGTGTCTCCTCGCTAGGCACTTGTTTCTTGACTTCTCTTATCCATTCTTCTGGTAGTTCATTAATTAAATCTATATCTAACATCCTAGCTAAAAATAACGTCCAAGCTCTTGGAACAACTGTCATTAAATAACCACCACCTCCTAACGCAAGCCATTTATTTTGACAATATTCACGTGAACAAGTTTTCATGGTTTGCGCAATATCTCTATAAACAGATAAAGAAAGTCCCATTTGGGTTAAAGGATCGTCAAAATATGTATCAACTCCTAATTGAGTTATCAAAATGTCAGGTTCATATGTTTCTAACAATTTTGGAACGGTTTTTCTAAATAATTTTAAAAAATTTTTACTATTTGTTGAAGGAATCAAAGGGAAATTTATAGAATAGCCTTTCCCTTTTCCCTCTCCAGTCTCATTAATAAATCCTGTACCCGGAAATAGAAATCTCCCATCTTGATGAAAAGATATTGTTAAAACATTAGGATCATCATAAAATAGCCATTGAACTCCATCTCCATGATGACAATCGATATCCAGATAAGTAATTCTTATCTTTTTATTTAATATCTTAAGGTGATTTATAGCTACGGCAATGTCATTAAAAATACAAAAACCTGAGGCTTTATCTTTAAGAGCATGATGAAGCCCACCTGCTAAATTAAAAACGGCTTTAAATTCGTTCTCATTCCATACCATTTCAGCGGCTATAATACTCCCCCCGCATATTAAAGCAGAAGCGTTATACATACCTTTAAAAATTGGGTTGTCATCTGACCCTAAACCATAGGTCATAGACAGTAATGTGTTATCTTTTGGATTTTCACTTAATTTTTTAACCGTTTGGATATATTTTAGGGAATGGGTTCTATGTAATTCATCTAATGTTGCCATTCGTGGTTCTATAGTCATTAATCTATCATTTTCAAGTATATGTAACTTTTCTAGAAGGCTATAAGTTAATTTTAACCTTAATGGCCTTAAGGGGTGAGCATTCCCAAAGCTATATTTTTGAAATTCTTCTGTATAAATCAGTCCGACTTTATCCACCATAGTATACTCAATTTCGTGTGAAACAAATCTTATACTAAAAAAGCAGTAATATTTAATAATAGAACTTGTATTATCAAAATATTATAGGAAAAAATAAATATTTTCACTAATAAATCATATAAAATTAGTTTACTACTTTTAAGAATGAGTATTGTTTTTCGAAAATTTATAACTCGTATTGGTCAGGAGACCGAATTTAAACCATTGAAAAATCAGTTACTTAACTCCCTCAAAAAAGAAAGCGAAAACAAATACAAAGCGTATCCAAGATTATTGGAACTTATGCAAGGATACTGGCCCCAATATAAGGCTCGTTTTCGTATATCACATCTCTTAAAAGATCATCATAAAGAAATCTTTTCCCTTTACTTAAATTCATCATTTCATTTTCGAAAACGAGGCCTTTCCTTTGAAGATCCCGAAGCTCCAACTCCAGTAGACTTTAAACTTATTTTCAAGTACCATTATATAACTAAGGAAATCAAAGTTGTTGAAGAAGTAATTAAAGAATTAAATATTGAAACTAGTACAGAGTCAATTCTGAAGAGAGTTTTTATATTTGCGATAAGCTCTTTTGCTCCCTTAGTTGAACAAATATTCAAAAGACCGTTTGCTTTTCAGTTTTTTGATATTACTGCAAATACCCTCCCAAACAATGAATATGAAGTAGTTGCAATAATATCTGGGAGAGAACAATAGTTAAATATGTTGTGTTTTCAGATAGTTAGAATATTTGGATTATTTAGATAAAAATGAGCCTAAATCCATAATATCATCTCCTCGTTGAACCTTGATTTTTGAACGTATTCCTTTCACTTTTCGTTCCAACATGATAATAGCATCAAGTGGAATTTTTTTCTGGATCCCTCCTCGTTGCTGGATGATGGTTAATAAATAATCTATATTCTGAATTACTTCAGGACTTATTAATTCATTATGAATTGCTTGATAAACATTAGGTTCTTTATTCCTTATTTTATTTAAGTAGCTGTATGCATCTGATGCCAATACAATTTTTAGTACATATTCAATCTTTTCCGAAATAGAAACAACTCTTTCTTGTCGCTTTTTAGCTTCCATCATTGCCTTCATTTTTTTCATTCGAATCTTCTCTAATTCATGCTGTTCAATATTTTTTTGATCATTACTCAATTATTTATAACCCCTTAATGCTTACTTTTGTAAATAAATGGTCCCCTCTGCCGGCTTTGATCCAGCGACATCTCGGTCTCGGCCAACGTTTCTTCATTAGCTTTATGCTTTAGAACGCGAAGTTATCTACAGCCGAGCACTCTACCAGTCTGAGTTAAGAGGGGTCATTTAAAATAAATTAATTTTAGAATTAATATATTTTTTACGCTTTTTAAGATGGAATGGTTGGTTAACACAATTTATTTTTTAGATTATTTATGTTCATCAAGTCCAGATGTGTACACAAAATTCTTTTGAATGTTTAAGAAAACATAAATATGGTAACACTATAAGATTATTACTTCAAAGTATTTTACATCTAAAAACCATAAAATACTTTTGTTGTGCAAAATTTATAATCAATTAATCAATAATTCTATAAAAATTAACTAAATTAATTCAACAAATTGAAAAATTAACCTAAAGGTGATCATAATCAGGGAAGAAACAGATTATACTGAGGCAATAGAAGCTTATAAGGATGATGCATTCATTATTATCGAGCCATGGGGACGCAGTGTTGACCATTTACGATTGACTATCATCGGTAAAAAGGGGACTCCATATGGAGGAGGCAAGTTCGTTTTTGAGATAAAATTCCCAGAGAACTACCCGTTTCAACCACCGTATGCGTACGCCGTTACTCTAATGTGGCATCCAAACATCGATTCTTCAATTCCTCCTGGAAAGCTTAATATATGTCTTGATTTAATAAATCCAGATTTAGTTGGAAAGGTAGATGCTAGTACAGGTGCTTCCGGATGGACTCCGAGCAAAACATTGACAAATATCGTAGAAGCTTTGAAGGGCATGATGCACGTAGAATTGTTTACATATTGTAACAATGCGTAAAAGCGCCCTTTTTTAACCCGGGAGACCCCCTAAACCATGAAGCGGGAGAACAGTATTTCCGAGCCTTGAAAAAATTCGAATCTAAAGCGGCGGCATGGTGTAAGAAATATGCAATGGACTGAATATTATGCCAAAGATCCTAGTCTCCAGGACTAAAAATCTTTTTTTATTTTTTTAAACGTGAAACTAAGAACAATTAAATTCTATTGGGTTTTTATGCTTTTTAAATATGAATTTAAGAAAAAAATTAACAAAAAATTAAAAAAGATTTTTTAGAGTTATTTTGAAATCAAGGGATCCTTTGAGATCTGAAAAACATTTTAAGCTCACTCCAAGCCATATCTGTTTTCAATTTTCTCTGAATATATTTGACAGAGGCACTCCTAGTAGTAGCGATAGAGCCTAATATTTGAGCAAGTTCAACTGGGGAATAATCAGTTCCCCCTAATTCCACTTCTTCTTGCTTCTGGTCAAATAAATTCTTTATTATTAACCAGTAGTCTTCTTTTGGGGCATAATTGTTAATTAGTTTATCCCAACCTTCTAAATTTTTTCGGACAAAATGTTCAAATCCTTATAGCATTTGTGAATTTCCACGTTGTAAAGCCATACCAAAATTCAATGCTATTGTCAAGTATATGATTCTGAGTCTCCTTCATATTTAATTTCTCATAAACATAATTTTTTCGATGAATATCACCCAATCGAGGTAACTTACTTGCTTCATATAAAGCTTCATCTAATATATCAAAAGGTAGAATTACAGATTCACGTACAGCAGAACCTCCTGGTTCGATATTCCTTCCAAATTCATAGAAATTTGAATGAAAGAATCCGATCCAGAAAGTTAGCAAGAAGCTTGGTTACATATGGGAAACGCTCATTCATATATAAAAAATTATAATAAAGCTATTGAATGGTATAAAAAAGCAGAAGAATTAGGTTATAGAAATGTAAGATTATATAACAATCTTGGTTCTGCTTATCTAAAAGGGGGAAATATTGAAAATACTTTAAAAAATTATGATATAGGTTTAAAAATTGATAGTATTTTCTCTCCTTTATTAAATAATCTAGGATATCTTTATACAAGAAAGGGAGAATTTGATGAAGGGTAGAATTGAGTAAAATTTCTCAGATAGACCAAAATTCACAGTTGAATAATGGGTATTAAAATAGGAGTTATTTCTTTAATTTTATTGGACCTTCTTAAATAATATTTTCTTGAGAGGCTTCAAGTTTAAGCATATATTCATTTTGAAATTTATATATTATTTTGCATTGGTTAAAATAATTTTTGCAGATCTTTAGGATGACTTTCTTAATTCGCTCGGGCTTTATATTTTTTTTTTCTCCAAAAAAAAGAAAATATATTTTTTGAGGATATTCTACTTGAATAAAATTGTTTGACCTTAAATTCTCTAATAAAACCATTGATTTAGAAATTAAGTTTGATAACTGTATCCTATTTATTCTATCATAGTAACTATAATACGAAAAATCACCCGTTTTATAGATCCTAATTAAAAATCTTTCATTGGATTGAAAAAGTTCTAACTTAAGAAAAAAATCTGACTCTTCCTTTATTACATATCCCATATCGAGTAAATGGTGTTTAATTTTTTTTAAATTACTACTGTAAAAATAAAGCGGCTTAAAATTAACACCAATTTTCATAAATTTCCCTCCTTTTCATTAATTCCTAAACTATCGTCGAAAGCATAATTCCACCTATCCCTAACCATCTTCACCATCCTGGTTTTTTCTTCTAAATCCGCATATACAGTGCTCCTTTCTTTATATATTTGACTAAGTGTTTCTTTATCTTCTATAATTTTGGCCTCAGTTTCACTCAATTGTTCGAGTTCTTCTTTTAAATCGATTTTCTTAGCATTATCATCAATTGAATTAATTGATTCCGAAAGAACATCAAAAATTCTTCTGTTACTACTATGAATATTTGAAACTGTTTCTTTTTCATTGATTCGAATCTTATCTTGAAAGTCTCTTAATTGCTGAATAGGTCCCTTTGATTCTAATGAATCCTCAAATTGCTCTGATGACGGGAAAAAGCTATGTGGTATTTTGCACTTACTAAATAATTCTTGACGAGATATTGTTCCTTGATCCTGACCAAAAATGTATCCAATTACCTTATAAATTTTATCTTCATACCTATGAGGAAATCTTTTTTTAAGAAAATTAATTAAATCATATATTACAGATTCACATGGTAATTGAGAACCTCTTATACCTCGTAAAAATCTAGAATGCTCTTGCTTTTTTAAGTTCTTTAATTCTCTCCATAATTGACTATCTAATGATCTGAATCTCCTTATTTGACCAAAAAACTTCTCAGTAGATATTCGATTTCTTGCTAAAGAAAGGCAAGACGTAAAAAAAGTCCTCAACGTGGGTTGAAAAGATTGATTCGTTTCCAATACAAAAACAAGAGATTTATCTCTTTCAACATAATCTTGATATAGCTTTATAAATGTTGGAAAAACTTCCTTAAAAAAGGATTTTGGTTGATATCCTCCGGTTTCTTGATGCTTGCACTGATAAAATTCTATAATATTTATTTCAGTATAGTTATTATAATGATCATGAATATAATCAGCACCTTCCGCCTCATAATTAACTTCTCTAAACTTTTTGATAAGTAATTTAAAAGCGACAATAATGTCTTGATAGCGATATCCTCTTTTTGCAATTATTCCTGATATTTTCTGTCGCTTGCTAATTTCTGGCATAAAATTACTCAAAAATCAAATTTAAAGTCTAAATTGATCAGATATCAAATCACGAATTTTATCAAAGTCTTCATCATCTTGAGCAGAAAGATAAAAAATAGGATTAATTTTCACCGCTTTTTGGAGATATTCCTCACTTTTTTTAATATCCTCATTTAAAGCATAGAAACATGCAAGATTATAGTATGATCTCGATTCTTTCAATATATTGCCTTTTATCTCTTCAGAACTAAGTGCTTTGTTTGTTAAAGTTATTGCTTCTTCTTGGTTTCCCATTTTACTATAGATACGACCAAGGTTATACAAAACATCAAAAGAATCTTTTTCCTTTTCCAGAATATCCTTTCCTATCTTTACGGCTGCCTCAAATTCACCATTTAATTCTTCGACGATCATTAAAGTATTTAATATATTTTCCTCTTCATCTTTAAGCCTCTTTTCAATTTCTTCTCGTCTCTCTTTGAGATCGTCGTCGTTTATTTTCTTCCATTTTTTTTGACAATCATAATAGAGTCGGAGGATTTCTTTGAATTCTTCCAACAGAAAGTGTATCTCAGCGTTTTTAAATTGATTTAAGAGTCTAAGCAGTTGGTTTATGAAATGTCTAATTAACATAATAATAGCACGATATTCTGAATCAAACTCAATAATTACTTCTTTAACCTTCAAGGAATATCTAAAGCGCACAGCTCCTCGAGGTGAGAAAAAATAAGAAGAATCAATCTTAGATAATAGAGCATCTTCATTATATTCTTCTTTTTCAAGCATTACTTCATTTTTTCTTTTAGAAAATGTATCTTTATATTGGTAGATATCAATTAAAATTGTTTCTATATTATCCAATTCTTGTCCCGGAATATATAAAAAATTAGTCTCTTCCACTTTTTTAACACTTTCAATAATATTTGTGAACATATGCTTTATGAGGTTAAATACAGATTGAAGATCTAATTCAAAATAAATCACATCACCAGAATATTTTGTTAAACGATCAATAAATTTTATTTCATTCTTCTCTGAAATAGTAAATCCTGAGGTTATTCTAGTCCAACAAAGTTCAATCATATCTGGTCTTAGTTTCCTAATTTTTCTTCCAAAAACCGCTGAAAGCACTCTTGCTATACCGAAGAACTTATTGTTTTTTTTAGGATCTAGTTGATTAATGACCTCCTCCGTAACTATATTAAAATTACCAATAATATTAAGTAAAAATTTTGTGAATAATTTGCCAAACAATACTTCAAAATTTATGAGAATATCCCTTATAAGAGTATCTGGATCGTAATCTAGTTCAAAATTCTTAGAAAATAATTTGAAAATTACCTCTTCCCCCCATTTTTCCTTTATTTCAAGGAACTTATCTATCCCTTCTTTTATTTTTGTTAATTCTTCATCAGTAAAATCCTTTAAATAATTCATAATTAATGCCTCTCAATAGTGTCTGTTTCATATATTTATTAGAGATTAATAATTTTAAGGTTTTTTTATATTATAATCTTAATTTTTTTTTTACAATAACAATGTCTCCTCCAGATTTTATAATAAATTCTAAAATAATGGTTTTTCCTATGATATAGTTGAAAACGGATTATAAACCTGACTTTTAGAAGTTAACAACTTTTCAGATGATTAGACGATCATCATTTTACTTGATAATAAAAATTGATTAAAATAGATTTTAATCAAGTAGTTCAAATAAAGAAGACTTCTTTTCCATTTCTTTTCTAAGTTGCATTTCTGTAATTGGATTGAGTTCCTTATTTAAATAGGTAAGATAATATAATTCAACGATAATTAGCTGCTGAAGTTGAGATAGTGGTATTATTATTTTCATTAATTTATATATCTACCAAACCCTTAATTTATCAACTATTAAGTCAATAACAAACTCATAAAGTATCAGTTGATGTAGACAACGAAGTTGAAGACGCTAAAGAACTCGCAATTGAGCTATTGAAATTATCTGATTTTTATCTGGTAGTAGCCTTCATCGGATTACTATTATAGTTTATAAATTATCTAATTTTTCCTTTTTTTTTCTTAAGTGGCAAATTATACTCACCCGACAAAAACCGCCAGACTGTTCTATTCGAAGAAAGAAACCAATGAAGATAATAGAAGAGAAAATATCAACGGCTTTTACAATTTTGTTAATTTGCTTAATTCCGACAAAAAAAGAATGAAAATTTTGTATTCATCAGAAAAAAGGAGATTCTTTGAATTTACAGTAAAGCAGGTTCAATGGACTAAAAAAGGCTGTCGTTAACAACCTAAACACATAACTGAGCAATCTATCTAATAAACAAATATCTTAACTTTCTATCTATTTTCTTGATAAATACTATTTA
>SDBU01001399.1_pt1 | contig 34519 bp, 70 predicted proteins | sample 2277071 | NCBI WGS metagenome assembly SDBU01 (sample SAMN10397929, study PRJNA504765) | marine sediment metagenome | isolation source: marine sediment core GS08_GC12, 126 cmbsf | place: Arctic Ocean: Gakkel Ridge, Loki's castle | collected 2008 | reverse complement strand
ATCAGTCTGGTCAGCGCTGGTTGCATCCCCAGTCCAGATGCATTCAACAATCGTCCCACCACGAATTGGCTCACCTACTGCTGGCTCCTCTTCCTCCTCTTCCTCCTCCTCCTCCTCTTCCTCCTCCTCCTCCTCTTCCTCCTCCTCCTCCTCTTCTTCCTCCTCCTCTTGCTCACCTAGTGGTGCCGCTGGACCGCAAGAGGCCAGCACGAAGGCGGCCACTATCAGCCAGCTAAGCATTATCCAGATAATTCCCTTTTTCATTAGTTCTTTCTCCTTATTTTGGTATTATTCCTCTACCACATCCTCCCCAGAAGTTTTGCTCTATAGGCATTCACCTCCTTTGTGGGGCAGGGTGCTGACCCAGATTACAGTCATGGCGCCACACTGGACGGGAAGAAAAAGAGGGAGCCTCCCTCCCAAGCCATGATTTCCCGAGTACCCTGCCCGCTTTCTGGTAATTGTATTCATTAACCTTTTGAAGATTCCTCCACTTAATTGTAATATCCATTATAGCGCAAAACTAGTTAAAAAGTAAACCCCTCAGGGACAACTTTTTCCGCAACTATTTTCTGCATGCATGTCTTAGCTATCGCTTCTCATTTTATGAAACGTATTGCGGCAGCCCTTGCTTCGCGCTGATAGAATTCACGTCCTCGTTGGGTGTCTAGATCAACACCCAAGAACTTGGCCTCACTCTTGACCCAATTCTTCACAATCTTAGCCTCCATCAGCACACTTATGGTAACCTCAATCTGATGCTTGGTGAACTTACTTTTTACCGATTTCAACTATCTCGCCCTCAATCGCGAAGAAGCTGCTCAACTGTGTCGTTAGTGCTGTGGTGAATTGGTCCATAAGATTTGGGATAAGAGCTTGAGCACTTGGCGTGTCTGAAGAAAATGCTATCTGTATTGTGTTATCGTTATAGTTCACCCTGATAACACCCTTGATGAACTTGCTCACCTCTTGCATCGCGGCCATCTGTTTGGGGTCTAATCCCATCATAATTAGTTACCTCCTTCGAAATTACATATCCTCTACGGTCTTCTTCCTGAAGCTGTTGCGATTACATAAGCACCCCGGCTTTGCGACGTCTTGAAAAGCTTACCGTTTACATAGATGCTGACTATTACACTTCCGTTTCCTTTACCTTGATTCTGTGCCGATATGTAAAGGGAAGTGTCAACGAACGAGCTATATGAGTAGGTTACAGTAACCCATTCATAATCGTCCTCTGTCGGGGTACATTCCCAGGAGTATACGTGAGTTTCATGTGAGGGGCTATCACACAAAGTTTTGTTGTTAATGACAAGCCGTACGTCACTATACTGCTCTGTCCCACCCGAAGCATTGTTCAGGGTTATGTCCACCATGAGAGCTGTACCGCTCACTTCGTACACAACTTCCGGATATGTAGATGAGGGTAGAGGTGGGGGTACAAAAGTCTCAACACTGCACCCAACCAACGATAAGGAAAGTATGAGTAAAAGTATCCCAATGAAAAGCTTCTTCATATTTTTCCTCCTTTCATTCTTGTCGTTTCGTCCACCCAACAGCTTGTTGTGGTCCTGCACCACCCGGGAGAAGCCCGCTCATTAACCGCTCCATAAGCGGACCCATTGTTCTCACCATCATTCCCTGCATTGGATTGGCTTCGGGCGGTTTGGTCATGTTAGCAAGGTACGGTGTCAGGTTCTGTTGTATCATTGCGGCAGCTCCTGTTGCTGCTTCCATAGCTGCGTTCTTTGCAGCAGCTTCCTCACCAGACCTTGCATCTCGGGAGAGCTCTATGAGTGGTTTCACCTGCTGAATACCAAGAGCAGAAAGCTCCTGCGCAATTCGAACACCCATCACGACCATTCTAGCACCAAATTTCATCCCGCTTTCAAAGCCCACGATTTGGCCATCAACAATCGGGAGATCTAAACTATCAATAAGAGCCTCAGGTGGACTGCCTTTCGCAAAGACCTGCGCGGTCTTCCCAGCGTGGTTAGCTGGTAGGAGTTTGCTACCAGGTGGTTCCTTTGCCGGCTTAGCTGGTCTCTTCCTGTAACCATCCTTCTCGAGTTCTTGAGCACATATGTCAACGGTTCTGTTGTTGTGCTGTGGGTCAGCTTTTAAGTCTTCTTCGGAAATATCGTGCATTAGTGCCCACTTGATAATGTTCACTTTGCCGTCAGGGGGTTCGTCCTGCAGGTATATGGGGGGAAGTTCTCCAGGAATTTCAGGCTCACCTGTAGGAGTTTCTGCACCCTCGTTCAAGCCTTCTCCTTGTTCCTTCGCAACGTCCTCTAATGTATCCATTTTGTCTACCTCCTATATTTGTAGTGCCGTAAGACCAACTGTTTCCCTCAATTTCACCATTTGGGCTTCAACCCTCAATATGTCCACGTCCTTCTTGGCTTCGGTCTTCAGCCTGTAGTAGTACTCGATTTCACCGTAGTCTACCCTTTCGGCAAACATATGGCAAGAGAAGCAGAGCCACAAGCCTATACTAGGGTTATCGTCATCCCAATGGTGGTAACCCAGTGTCTGGAAAATTCTCCCACACAGCTCACACTCTGATAAGACTGGCTTTGGTCTCTTGTAGGGTGTCTTCAGGAACACATGCTTTCCATCAACTATCGTGCTCACATAATTTTTTGCTATGTAGTCTCGCCGCTTCTCCCTATCCTCGTCGCTTCGGTTCTTAACAGCTTTCCGCGAATGAACTCGCACTGTCTCACAATATTCAGGATGGTTCTTGCGGTACTCCCTCATATAAATCTTTATCCTCTCAGAAGACAATGGCATTATAATTCTACCTTTTTGTTTTATTATAGGGCATTTGGCTTAATTTGTAAACCTTTCTGCGGAAGTTACGGTGCAACTTTTTTCGCAGGTCTTTGCACATTTATATTTTGCACCTGCAGCCTGCGTTTGTTTAGCTTCCCTAGCAGATTGTTTTTCAATGCATTTTATATGCAGAAAAGGGGGAGGAGCCCCCAATTAGCAGAAGGTAAATAAGCGCAGAAGTTAAGTTAGCAGCAGTTCGATTGATCTCTTGACCCCAACCCTTTTTGCCAATCTTGCAACACGCACTGCATCGCGTACATCGTGTGTCCTGCCCACGAGCCTCATCGCAATTTCATGTGCTTCATCTTGGCTCGTGTCTTCATGGGCAACTAACACACTGGTAACAACATCCCTGAATTCCTTTGCCGCGTATTCAGCCAGCTGGTGAACAGAGAACCGAGAGATAAGTTCTGGCGGCAATTTATGAATTCGGTTAGCTGCACCGATAACCCAAGCATTTACTCTTTCATCGAGTTTTCTACCAACTTTTGCTCGAATGATGCGACCTGTCTGCATGATAGAGAGTAAGCCAGCCATATCGACTAAACCCATCTTTTCTATCTCGTCCACCAGTATTACTCTCGGCTTTTTCTCTGCTATGAGGTCCCAGAGTCCAGCATGTGAAGTTGCGCTGCCGAGTAGGGGTAGAGATAGATCGCCAAAGGCTCTCTCAATATCCCAAAGGAACATAGATTTTGCTAGCGATGGAGGGCCGTACAGTAGAACGTGTATGGGCTTATCTAGTTGTAGAGACTCCCTAAGAAGTTCTTTGATGTCGTCATAACCTACTATGTCTGAGAATATCTGTGCTGAATCTATAGTGGGTGCTTCAAGTCGAGCTGGCTCAGGTGCCTCAGACACTCCAGTCTCCGCGACTCCTCTTCCCTCATCTGTGAGTAGGTAGTTCGTTGAGGACCTTGATTTGAAGCTGATCCTCACTAGGCCCTGAACTATGAGCTTATTGATCGACGCTGCATACATACCAACCTCATCCCATCTCCATCCAATCTTCATCTGCTCCTCTGTCATCTTACTCTCATAGTCAATTATCTTTTTGAGGAGGACAGCTTGTTCTGGTACTATTTCCATCATTTCCACCCCCTTACTCTGCTGATTGCTTCCATTGCGGCGTTGACTTTCATCATTTCCTCGTTTGAACCCCCATGGTCAGGGTGTGCTTTCCAGGCCACCTTCTTGTACGCTTGCTTAACCTCATTCTTAGTGGCGTTGTGCTGAATTCCGAGGATTTCATAAGGATCGAGACCAACTTCAGTGCCCAAGAGCACCTTTATCTGGTCATCAATTTGTTTACGCATCCCTTTGAGTACACCTATCTGCACATTCCTCACCATAGTTTTAAGAACGCCATCAACGTCACCCTTACCACCAAGGTTGAAGTGCTTAAACATGCCGGCTAAGTCATCTTCAATTGACACTTGCTATCTCCTTCATCTCTCCCCAATTCTTGCCAACACTGATTGTTCCCGTTAATGGGAGTGACCAGTCATTGTATGTCATTGTTCTCCGTAGTATGTCGATAACATCGTCCACATCTCTTTCTGGCACCTCGTAAACTGCTTCATCGTGTACCTGAAGAACACCTTTCGTGTCCGAGCTGCCCAGCTCTCCCCGAGCACGTGTTGTTCCAATCTTCATCACTTCAGCAGTTGAGCCTTGGACAATCGTGCTTATTACCTCTCTGTCGCCATGTCTTTGTATTTTCGGGTTAGTTGACCAAAGTTCAGGGATATCTCTGATCCTCCCACCAATCGTTCTGATATATCCAGCTTCTCTAGCTTCGGCTGTGGTGCGTTTTATCCATTTAAGTGCACCAGGATACATCTCGAAAAAGGCTTCCCTATCTTTGGGGTCCCCCCCACCATATGTTATCCGGAAGTTCAGAGTCTTTGCTTTTGGCCTCGCATCTTTACTGCCATACACCCTAATGGCAGTCGCTATGTGTATATCTTCACCTGCCTCAAACGCAGCAAGAAGGGCAGGATCCTGAGAGCAATGTGCTAAACCCTTCAGCTCGACGAGATCATAATCCCACTTGACGAGAACCTTACCTTCTGGTGCAACAAACGCTTCACGTATTCTCCTTCCGATAGAGGTTCTCTGTGGTATCTTTTGTAGATTAGGGTCTGAACTAGACAACCTGCCAGTGCGGGTACGAGTCTGATTGAATGAACCATAAACTCTACCGTCAACTATCTGTTTCCTTAAACTATCCACGTAAGAGTCCTTTAGTGTCTTATATTCCTTGAAGAGCAAATATGGTCTTATGTACGGATGTGCATCAACAATAGTTGCAAGATACCGTTTGTCTACGCTTGGCTTGCCACCTTTGGTTGTAGTTCTACCAACAGGTAGTTTGAGCTCATCGTAGAGCAGTTTGGCTACCTGATGAGGGGAATTGTGGTTCATGTTGGGGTGCCCTGACCAGTGACCAAGAGATTCATTTATAATAGAGATTTTATCATCAAATTCTTCGCCTAAAACAGTGAGCGTATCATTATCAACTGCTACACCATTGAATTCCATATCGGAGAGAACTGGCACGAATGGCATCTCGATATTCCAGAACACATCAAGGAGCTTCAGTTTCCGTAGTTCCTTTTCCAAGACCCCCCACAACATAAGGGCTACCATAGAGTGTGGGCCAGAATAATCAAGGAGTTCTTGTAAGCTCATATCGGCTATATCCTTGCCCAACTCCTTAAACGACACTATATTCAAATTAAGGTATTTTAACGCTAGCGCTTTGAGAGAAAGCTCAGTGTTATTCAGTAAGTGTGCCGCTATCATTGGATCGCAGATATTATCAATTGTTACGCCAGCTTTTTTCAACATACTACGGTCGTATGCTGCGTTGAATGGAATCTTGAGCTTGCTTTCATCTGCTAGCAAATCTTTGAACTGCTGGTCATCAATGCTAACGTAATATGCACTGTTTGGTTCGTATGCTAGCGAATATCCATACGGTACACTTGTGCCTATGTTTACGCCCGAACCTTCTATGTCAAAGGCGAGGATGTTGGCATTGGCTAATTTGTGGGGGTCCTCCAAGGAACCATTCCTACTACCATACACATAACTCATTTAGTCATTCTCCTCATAACAGTACTAACCAAATAGCATTGAAAGCACGGGCACCTTACATATAGGGCAACCCTTGACTTCTAGGAAGCCATTATGATCAAAGCCTTGACCATCCTCCCAACCCACACGTCTTTTACCCACACCAACTAGCTCCTTATCTTGGTGCTCAGAGCATACTGTCTTGGTAACACCCCCCGGGAACTTCTCAACACCTTTACCTCTACAGAGCATACAGGGATAATCCCCATCAGGGTCAACTTTAGAGCCTTGGCATCTCCTGCACTTAGTTCCCTCAACCCGAACATAGAGTTCTTTGAGATCTAAGTCACCCCCTATATTTAAGGTCGGAAGCTTCCTTGCCTTCTCTGGTAGCTCGTTTTCATTCATATTTGCATCCTCTTAATTTCACTCGGGGCAAGAGTATATCCCTTACCGTCTTCAAGTATTACATCATAGACTTCTTGTTCAGCAGGTGAGAAGTGCTGCCCCAATACTTCTCCCCTTTCAGTAGGGTAAATCCACCTGCCAAGATACAACGTAGTTGTCACTTCTACTTTGTCCCCTATACCATATCTCATTTAGCTTCTATCCTCACAAAAAAGCGCCCATGTTCAAGGCAGAGATAGTGTGCTCCTTTGGGTGTTCTCCTCTGCAGCTGTGACCTCTTATTACACTTCGGGCAACGATAAAATCTAGGCACATTCGGATACCTAATTACCACTTAACTTTCTCCTTATTTCATCAAAACTATCTGATACGCTTTCCTCGCTAATAATGCTTCCATGACTCAAGGATTCCCAGAGTGCTTCAGCTCTCTTCTTGCCAAGCCCCGGCACACTCCTTAACTCCTCTAGGGTACAAGACCATTGGAGAGGAATCTTACCCCCAAAACGTTCAACGATATTTCCTGCCAGAGTTACCCCTATCCCCTGAAAACTCTGAAGTAACCAAAGGTCAATATCTTCTGTAGTAGGAGCTCCCCAAGTGCCTTTAGCGCTAGGGCGCCTGTACAACCCAAGATGTTTCTCTTGGTTGAAGAACTCCCCAAGCGCACGAATGTAGTATGCTGTATCACGAATATCATCCGTAAAATCTACTTCGACACTCTTAACGAATCGTATATCGAACAACATACCCCTAATGTGCTTAACTGTGTAATGTGAAGGAACTCTTGGCCCTAAGTCAAGCCTCCCGTCTGGGTAATACCTGAATCTGCCTTCACATAAGAGAATCCGGTATGGGCAAGTCGATTGTAGTAGGGTGGTGCTCCTGGCCATACGCCCATCTTCAATAGAGGAGATGAAATCGTGAGGGACTTTCTTTCTCTGAATACCAATGAGCCCTTGCTTCGTGTAGAGGAGAACATCAGCACCCTTTTCTTCCGGCAACGAACTAGTGATTGCAGAATCACCTAGAGCTTTGGAAAGGTCGGTTTCAGATGGAGACAGAAGAGCCTTCATTCTTCCTTACCTTCGCTTCCTTCCTCCTGGCCTTCCTTTACCGTTGTTTCTTTCCCAAGACCTTCCTCATCCTTTACTTCTTTCTCCTCGGTAGGTGGCACGAACGGCTCTTCTACCATAATCATGCAGGCGACCACAAATTTGCCCGTCACTGGATGGTATAGTCCACCTATCACTTTTGCGTTTTCTGGTATTACCACGAAACCCTTGTCATCCATTTCCGCTGACATGATCCTGTACTTCATAATGACCTCCTTACATCTTAAATAACCACCCTAAAGATTCTATCTTACCAGTCTCTCTATCCATGATGACCTTGAATTTACGGGTAGTTCCCAGTTCAGGATAATTCTGCTCTACTTGAGCGACTATGCTACTACCCACATCCTTAAAAGCAGATATGGTCACTTCTGGAGTAAAGGCTTTCTTGAGTTTCTCCAATTCTTCAGGCTTTGCCATGTTTACCTCCTTCTCTGCCCCCTATACCATTGGCCAACCGGCCTTCGCTACCAGATACTGCATAAAGAACGAGCTCAGCCTCACCTTGCTGAAGTAAGGCCGCGCTGCCCTGTCTTTTATCGTTGTTATTTGCCAGAAGTCTTTGCCTGGAACAAACAGGAACAAACTGTGCATCTGGTGGCCAAGATGTTTCTGGCCGGCCAATTTTATACCTAGGTCCCCATACAGAGAGACAAGTGAAGCATCCTTTTCAGTTCTGTCAAGTTTGGTTACCTTGGTCGTCATGTAAACATGTGTGTGTATTCGATAAATGATTGGTAGTATCCAGTCTTCATAGAGTTTATTTATCACTGACCAGTCTTTCCAACCATCCAACCCTTCAGCAATTGTGCTGCCTCCACCTTTCGGTTTTCTTGTTCCTGCTTGTATCTCCCTACGGATATTGAGAAAGTAATCGCCCATATCCTCACCAAAGACTTCATCTATAAAATACCTCTGAACAGTGCTCCAAGCCATATCGGCCATATCAACAACTGTCCAATCATCGAGCTTGAGAGGCTTTGAATAGTCTTGCTTGAGGAAGGGAGGTAGTTTGTTTACATCTGCTGGAGCCCTAATCTTCCTCTGTATCCAATCAATACCCATCTTGTAGCTCGGCCAATCAAAGGCATTATGCACAAGCACATTCCCTTTATTCCCAGGCTTCAAGTGAGGAAACTGTGTCTCAAGCATGTATTCGATGGAGTTATCTGTATCTAAACATCGGAATATGGCCCCAGTCGGCAAGAGTGTTTCTGCTAACTTCAGCCACTGATAACTTTTCCCACTACCAGTGACACCTGTAACTCCTATACGTTCAAGTACTGGCATATTCACCTCCTCTTATCGGATCGTGTGGATGCTTTACTCTGTATGCCGAAGCCCATCTAAGCAACACAGACATCGTAAAGGCGTTACATCCAGCACACCATTCATTAGTTGCTACCTCATACCGACCTTCGGGATCAGTAACTTCGGGTATAGAGTTATCATACTCTCTACCACATCTAAGACACGTCTTCATGTTTCTTCCTATGTTCGCGTAAGAATTTCTCATTCTTTAGTTCCTGTAGGAAATCTATACCGACAGCTTTGAGCTTCTCATTTATGCGGGCAACGTCCTTACTTGTGATCATAATAGTGTCAAAGTTACTAATCATAGCATCCAACATGCTGTCAGAGACATCCTCAGTGTTTATAGTAAAGGCAGCACGCAGCTGTTCGGCTGATGCTCCGGACTCAAGCAGTGATTCCACTTTCTTCCACGCTTTTACCAGGCGAATATTGTATATCCACATCAGTAAGTTATACACTGCCGTTAGTAATTTACACATAACTTCTTGTCAACTCCCCTCTACACCTTTCATAATACCCACAAAACCTCTCATTACACCAATAGCCCTTCTTCCCAAAAGCGTCTACAGGTTTTGGTGGAGCAATACCTGACTTCATTTGGAGTACTATTCCAGCCGCCATGTCAACCCACCAATCAATATCGGCCTTTATGCGGTATGACTTAACAACCTGTATCCTGGGTGTCTTGTATTTAAGAGCTATATGGTTGTAAAAGACAATAGGTCTTCCAAGTGCAAATGCTTCAGCACTTGCCTGAATATCACTGTCCACATCTTCCTGACTGTATTGTCTCGACGATGTCTTGTGATCAATCACTGCTCTCTGGATGTCCTCCAAGTCAACCCTACAGACAAACTTAACCCCAGCCAACTCGCTAACGTATGTGTTCTCTACCCGAGCAGGTTGGACGGAGGGAGAAGTGGACACTATGTATTCCTCGACAAGACCAGCTCCCTGATCTTTGCACTCGCCTGGTTCAGTGTCCTCCCAGATAATTAGCTCTTCTCCACGTAGTCTATTCTCCCACGCATCCGAATATAAGTCCAAACAGTCACTGAGGGGCAAATCCTCCATGGAATCAACCTTTTGCCTGAAGTTTCCTTCTAATGCGGAATGGTATACAGAACCAACAATCAAAGGCCCAGATGGAGGTATCTTAATCCCTTCAACATACCGGTATTCCCATTGTCGAGGACAGCGGAGAAACATGCTGAGTTGGCTATGAGATACATGATCTAACATTACATCACCTCTAGTGCTCTAGCACATATACAGTCGGCAAAATGGAGAACTCCATCCAGGCTTATATGAGGAATAAATTGTGGGCTTCCCCACCTGCCCATGTGGTTCCCTATTATTCTCATTATCAGATGAAAATGATCACAATCGAGTTTGTGGTCTTCAGCTAGTTTGCGAACTAGGCGTGGGTGATTCTTACAAGAGCGTTCGGACTCACCGTCTAATCCATATCGGCCCACATCGTGTAGAATGGCACTAGCCACCAATACGTCTTTTTCATCTCCTTTAATGGTACTAATCTCAGTTATTATCAACACTACCTTGACCACTCGAATTGTGTGGAGTAAATTACCACCTTCCCCCCTTTCATTGAGAGGATGGTGACGAGTGGAGGCTGGCCGTTCAAAGAACCCAGCTGGCGCATAACCAAGCATGTCTAGAACGAAATCACGTATTGAGGGATTGAAGATAAGGTGAACTTGACGATAAAGTTCGATTTTCAAGCTTGCAATTGTCATACTCTCTGACCCCTCTTGTGCAATTCGTCATCCAGATCAAGAATTATTGTGGTAAGCCAGCGTCTTTGATTATCACTAAGAGAAAAGAGCTTACGGTTGGCAGATGACCGCACGAACTGGTAAGCTCTTTTCCAGTAGTCATTGTTTTCAGCTAATTCCTTCAACAAATCCATCTTCTGATCCGTCATGCCGGCGTCTTCAAATGGGACCTGCCCTACCCAAGTCAACTAAAGAGCCTCATCTGCTTCAGCTTCATCTCAATGCGATTGCGGTCGCCTTGTGAGCCAAATTTAGCAGGTGCTCTAACGACTTTCTCTAACCACTGACGGATTTCAAAAGAAAGATCAGGCTCACACACTTCTGTATAGTGCAATAGAGCGTAGTATGCGGCAGGGTCTTTTCGTGGCATGAGAACAAAGGGTGAGTCGACGTCATCAGGGTCAGTTGACTTCATGCGAGGGCCGCTTAGCTGACCATCTTCCTCCCTGTACTTTTGGACTAGGTACTTTGGTCGTAACCTCTTTTCTGTCATTTTTCCTCCAATTATACGTGCCAGCTAGTGCCTGCTGTTTAACCTCTCGAACTGGGAGCCTAGACTACTAGGATATTAGCCAAGACACTACGCCTTACCGAGCACAGCCCTTTCGGGTAGCTGGCACGCTTGCTAGCTCGGCAGATACTTCGCCTTATTAGCCGATGGTCGGTTTTCCTCGAACTCCTATACAGCCCTTGCACCTTCGTCATTTTGCTTACCTAAGCGGTATAGGCCTCTGCTTGGCAAGAAAGATGGACTACTAATCCTGGACACTAGCAAGCATATTCAATTGTTAATCTACTGGTGAGTGGCCCAAAAACCAGCTTTTCCCTCATCAAGAACGCTAGCCATCAGGTCATCATTGGCAACAACCTCAGGCATCTTCAAGGCCAGCTTCTGGAAGTCCTTAACGACATTAGTCTGTGCTAGCTCTTTGAGTTGGGTTTCGAGTTCTGGAGTAACACCGGTGAGTGCAGCTGCTGCAGCTGGTGTTGGTGTTGGTGTGGCACCAGGTTTCCTTTCAGCCAAGACCAATACCGGCATAATACCTGTCCTCTTCTCGCCGCTAACGGTATCGTGTTCTTGTTGCATCCAGTGGAAACCAAGACCATCCCAGCAACTCGCCTCAGTCGGTAAACCCCTCTCTTCCATCGTTATCCCGAGGTCTTTCCTGACTCTATTCTGGAGTTGGCCGTACATAGTATTGGTGACGACATTCTTCCTCTTAGGGTGGGAAATGGACTTGCCGTCATCAGAAACTATCCAACCGGTGCCGATTGAATAGCCCTGGGAACCGACTAGGTCCCCAACTTCATCGATTAGATCGGCAATGAACATGATGCTTTCTCCACCTGAGGCCTGGACTACTTGAGCATATTCATCCTTAACCCCAAACCTCGCGTTAGATATCCATGCGTCAATGTCGTTAGGTAAACCTGTTTCTGTGTCCCATGTTGATTCCTTTTTGGGTTGCGTAGTCATTTTTGTTCTTCCTCCTTTTTATTCGTTATCTTTAGACTCTATCTTTGCTTCATCTTTCACTTCATTCTCGACCTCCCACGCGGACTTGTTCCAATCGTAATGCTTGCATTTAGGACATACTTTCGGTAATCTAGGAGTTCTAGGAATCCAGTGGTGTCCACATTTCCCACATACCAATTCGGCTATAACAGTAGGTTCAACCATTCCAAATCCCCTTTTTCATTTTACCGATAATTATTATAGTGCATTTTGGAATAAAAGTAAACCTTCATAAGGACTTTTTGATTAGCTTTTTTCTGGAGTTTGGTTGACAGGATCAACCCGCTCGAGTTGTTTAAGGAAAGAAACGGTTTCAGTTATCAGCACCTCTGTAGACGACTCCAAAAGATACCTGTCGTGGAGGAGCTTTGATTCCCAGAAATTGATACAGCCTTTGAGCACTTCCATCTTGTGTTGGTCCACCTTATTCCTCCTTCCTTATTTCACTCTCAGCAATTCCTCATTTCTGTTGGTCTATCCGCACCACTGCTTAACGCAGTTATCGCCATCATAACCGTGTAGCATATTGAGCATTGCTTCCACCATCTTCTTATCTATTGCAGGAGTTGCCTTTGAACACCAGCCATTCCTCATATTGCAAGGGCACTCTGTTACTGAACAGCCGTAGCGATAAAGCTCTGTCTTCTTGTCATAGGCCAAAAGTATAACCAAGTCATCAGACGGTATGTGCTCTGCTCCTTGCTCCCTATTAGCTATATCCTCTCGGCATTTAGCACAATAGGCCTGAAATTTCCTGCCACATCTCTCGCAAACGCCCATCTTACTCTCCTATCATCAAGCACTCACGAACTCTCTGTTCTTGTCAATGCCATAGTAGCCCTGTATTTCAGGTAGACCGTGTGCCAATGCTACTTTATGGCAAGCTGTCTTGGCATCAATAGTAGCTATGTCCTTCCTAATACCCACCATAACAGAAGAGACAATGACCACATCGCCATCCATCCAGCCTCTCCTAGCTAGATTCAGTAAGTCGTCAAACTCCTCTTGAGTTGCAAATACCCCAGTGTGTTCCATAACAGTTAACCCCCTACATTATTACCGATTCTTTATACCAGGCCGGAAAGATGCTCTTATGTTCTCTATACACCTTACCGAATTGCTCATCAAGCACATACGTAATAGAGTAATCATCTACCGACCTGCAAGCCCTACCAGAAGACTGGATTATTGTGCTAACTGTCTTGTGTGCATACCAGGTATCACCATCTTTGCTTGCGTGCACTCTCCTACTAACCTGAGGATCACCAAGGCCAGGGTACGGCACCTTAGCAATAACCACTACTCGGCACTCCTCCTCCGGTAAGTCAACACCTCTATCCATACTAGGAGATAGGAGTACAAGGGGCTTAGCCGAATGTTTGAAGTTCTCTAGTACCTTCTCTCTATCGGCTGTGCTGTGAGACACGAACCTATCGGACTGAATATTCTTACGTAAATAATCTCTTACCTTATACGATACAGTGTGGACAAGTATGCGATCATTAGAATGCTTATCCATTATCCTTTTTAATGCTATAGCTAACTGTGGTAGGGCAACGTCCATCCGCTTATTTGTCACGTTAGCACAAGGTTCATAGTAGACTGGTCGATGCTCTTTAGGAAACGGTGATGGTAGTGCAATATAGTCGTACTTCCTACCCCCAAGAACTAACCCAGTGTTGACACATATCTGTTTTGGATCGAGAACAGTTGCACTCATCCCAAGAACCCTTTTAGCATGCTTCCAGAGTACACCAGGGGCATATTTGGCTATCCATACAGGCTTGAACACCCACTTATCTTCACCTGGATACCATACCCAAGTCTTGTCGACTTCGGCTACAAAGAACTTCAATTTTGCGTGTAGTCTAGTGAGATTACGCTTCCTTCTAAGTAGTACAAAATCGACAGTGCCCCAAGACCCAGTGTCGACTTCTTTCTCGAGTTCACTCAGCTGAGCGGAAAGGGTAACAAGAGCTCTTCCTGCCCACTCTACCCAGGACCCAAACTTTGTCTTGTATTGGGGTGGGGGTATATCGAGACTGGTAAGCTGTCTTTGGGTTATCGCAAGCTGAGTAAATGACATGAGCTGGTCCTCAAGTGTATCACACTCATCGATTACTAGGAGCTCACATTCAGAAAAGCCCCCAACAAAGTTTGTCTCTGAGAGGAAGTATGCGATATTGAGAACGGCTAATGGTGCTGCTAGTGCTTCACGTTTGGCACGCACATACGGGCACTTATTGTGGTGTTTGCACTCATGTTCTTTGGTGTGGGTACAGTCTTCAGCCGATACTCTTGGGAACATGGAAGGGTACTTGAGGCAGACATAATTACCTCTACCCTTGAGAGTTTTTGCGTACGGAAAATCATGTAGGAGCTGGTCTTGAAGTTGTTTCGTTGTCGTGCAATATACCACGTTCTTATCGAGAATGCGCTGTACTGCAGCAGCTATTAAGCTCTTTCCACTTCCTGTCGGCGCATCTAACAAGAATGCATACTTTTGAGAACCAGCTATCTTGGCGGCTATTTGGAGTTGACCAGGACGCCAAGAAGTGAATTTCTCTGGTAGACTTAAATCAGCTGGTGTTAACATCAATCAACTCCTTGTTAGGTTGGTGTGCTGTAATGTCAACAAGCATACAGCATCACCAACCCTAATACACCCACTACCGTTATAGTAAAGCTATTCCCTCTCTCTGATTCCGAGCACGATGTCTGGAAGGGTTCCAAGCTCAGCATCCGCGCCTACATGGACCTGAAATATCAAATGGATTGTCTCACCAGGTGGTATACTTTTTACGAGAGACGAGACCCAGACCCCCGGGGCAATAAATTTTATGCTGATTTCTTCACCTCCAACTAAGGGTATTGCGGCTGCATAAGAACCTGAATATGTGGTTCGAGGATTCTCTATACACACATCCAGGCTTTCATAAGGTGGTTGCTCATCAATTTCTGGTCTTGTCAGGCTGACTGTCCATACTCCATCCTCTAAAACTCCAGCTGATACGTCAACCCCGGTAATTATCAATGCAGGTTCAGGGTCGGGTTCATCACCATTGTCTGGTGCCTCAATGGTGATACTCGTTGTAGCGGACCATATCTGGGTAGCCGCTAGAGCAGTACCTCCGATGAGGAGTGATGCAATGATTACTCCAATGAGTATCTTCTTGGAGTGGATTATGTCGTGTATCTGTTTCATAATGTTGTTTCCTCCTTATTTCTTTGATATTTATTAGCCGATGTCTAACTCATTTTTCACCCCCTGTCAGTTGTGGTCTAAGAGCGTGGAGCTTGTCGGGGGCTGTAGTTGGTGTACTTGGTGGTGAGAAGCTGCCATCCTCCACTTGTCTCTTTAGTTCTAGGTATTCCTGCTCTACATTAGGGTTAGGTTTGCGGTCGTAGGCTCCAACAAACGTATGACACCTGAAACAGAACCATAAACCCTTACTTAGCTCTTCGTCGTCCCAGTGGTGATATTCAAGATGTTTGGGGCGACCGCAGAGTTCGCACGGTCCAAGCAACTCAATACCTGTTGGATGAGGCCTTTTGTGTTCAGGTTTTAGGTAGGTACGTTTACCATCAACATGACCCGTAATGTAATATCGCCTCATAAAGTATCTTTGATGTTCCTGTGACTGCGTATCAAGAGGAGCCTTAATTCTGTCCCATTCATCATCCCAGTCTTTCCAAGCAAGGTTACGGGTAAAGGAGTCAGCGAACAGTTTATCCAAGTCTGCTTTCAATTTGAGGTATTTCTCAGCGTATTCTGTAATCATCCCAAAATTCTCTTCGCAAAACTCCGCAATATCGTGACACTGTCTGTTACCGAGATACAACCCTTTTGAAAAGTCAGCATCGTCCCAGTGGTGGTAACCCAGCCTCTCAGGAACTATTCCACACCACTCACAGGCATCATCTGCTGGTCGGGGTCTTTTTCCGTTGGCTCGTCGTTTATGCCTTCTTCCATCAGGGCTCCGATACTCGCCAGCATAGTTCTTTAGACTGTAACTCCGTACACCTACATTCGACCTCTTGTGCTCTGCTTTCCCTATTTCATCTAAGCCCTTCAGGAAAGCAAGCTTCCCATCAGAGTCTTTTGGTCTTTGTCTTCGGCCGGCTTTCTCCAACTCCAACGCTACAGTCCTAACAGAGCCTTCATTATACTCCATATTCATCAACGTCTCTTCCAAGACTCCACTGAGAAGTTGGTCTTCAATGTCTTGCCTGATACCCATTATTCAACTACCCCCAGCTGGTGTTAACATCATTCATTCCCATCTCCCTAATATCATCTTAATAAGCCCACCAACAGTTAAACCACCACCTATAACAGTAACCCCTATCGCACACGCATTCATGTAGTTGTAGAAGGCCACTTCATCAATAAGTCTCTCCCCTTGGTAGTAGACCATATAAGGAGTTACGAACACCCATCCAGCAACACCAATTCCTGCCAGTATTAGCCCGACTATAAGCAAAAGCTGTCCTGATCTCATTTCTTCCCTCCTAGAAACCACCTGGTGTTAACATTCTTTATAGGCGTAGACTTTATCAGGACGAACAATGAGCTTAAGGTCCCTTATGTGGAACATGTCGATACTCAGACCCAACAATGGCGCCATGCCTGCTTTTGCATCATAGACAAGACATTGACCAGGTTTCAACGTCTTCAACTCCTCTCCTAAATCTTTGACACGATTATCTTTCCTCTTTTCCTCCAAGAGGATTTCTACCAGCTGCTCCCGTGGTACTTTTTCTCCTATCATTACATACCCCCTTCTTAGTGACATCCCCTACCTTTATATCTTCCGCTGCCTTATAGTAGTGGTACCTCCTACCTTCATGCGTCATCGGGGTTCCTAGAGGGAACTGCTGCTTTTTATCTAGGTCTGTAGGCATAGCTTCTCTGAACACCCAAATGAGTCCAAGGTAGCGCCAAGTTCTTGTCGGTCTGGTTGTCTGTGTCCTGCATGCCCAACCGAAAACTATTCTGTATCGCCCAATCGTTATCATTTCCTACTTCTTCTCTAACAAACCCACCAACTGCTTAGCAGCGTCAAGTGTGAAGGGATTCCCCCAACTGACTATGTGGTCGGTATCTGCTTTCTCATCTATACCACTAGCGAGCCCAATGAAGCCCTTCCGCTTCCCTGTAGTCTCATCATCACCCACCACTATACCGACTACCCCTGTAGTGCCTGTGAACCATAAGGTATCAATTATCTTCATCTCTTACCCCCCAATAACTTCTGTACTTCCTCATCACACCCCTCACTAATCTCTCTAACAACCCTATTCACCTTCAACATCCTGAAAACCCTCTCTCTCAACCAGTTTCTCTCCAATTCTTTGGCTGCCATCACGTAATCGCTTAACTTTTGAATAGCTTGCTCTTCATCGCCTTCAGCATGCAAATCTTCCAATCCGTGAATAAGCTCTTCAACCTGATTCCTGATTCTCTTACCAGCACCAGTAGCATCTGCAACAGCTGCCATTTTTCTCTCAACATCCCAGTCTGGACTCATACCATACCGCATGTGGAGGATCTGTAATCCGGCATATATACAGTCCCTATAGACGTCCGAATTCACCTCATAGGGGGAACCAGGCAGTTCCTTGAGTTTAACTATTCTCCGGTGTAGCCACAATGGTACTCGAGCTCCAGCTGTCACAGATTCCCCTCGTTCATCGCTTGCTTCTTTGAAGGGTTGAGCATCTATCAGTTCTTCAAGAGAGGCAGCGGCATCAAAGGGGGCTTCAAGCTCCCAATCATTCTTCTTCTTCTTTTTATCCTTAGATTTATCGTTTACCATATATCCCGCTCACCTTATATTTTATAATAGCCAACTGTTGAGTTCGACTGCTAGCGTGCTAGCAAAGCTACTAAAGCTACTAAGAAAGTCTTTGTACATGACCAGTCCGCTGGTGAATTCTACTGCTGGCTATTGTATTATACATTAGCATTGCTACCTTTGCTACTAGCATCCAGGGATACTTTAGACCTGAAGTCCACGTATTTAACCATTCGCCTTATTACGTCATAGATCCCTTCTTGGTCCACAAGCTCTACTAGCCTATGGCACTTGAAGTCTACCCAGATGCCCAAGCTTGGATTATCGTCATCCCAGTAATGATAGTAGAGCCTTTTTCCTCGGCTCCTTCCACACAGTTCACACACTTCCGTACGATCCCTCTTGTGGAGATGTTTGATGACAACCTGTTCCCCTTTGGGCCCGGTAACTACCATAGTTCTCCTGGTGTAGTCTTTTGCTCTTTTATGTCTCTTCTCATAGAAGCCGGGAAGTGTGTGGTCGTTAACAGTAACCATACTCACACCTGTCAGTCTAGCAATGTCCTTTACGGTGAAACCAAGCTCCTTCAACTTCTTTATGTTAGATACCTTAACGCTACTGATCTTCTTCATACCACTATGCTTGGTCTTTGTTGACATCATATGCTAGATCTCCCCACCATTTGTCCCCTATCACATAGTAACCTCGAGGTCCTGGCTTCTCCCTCCTCTTCTTGCTATAATGCACTGGAGAATAAACATACCTTAAATATCCTTTCTTCGCCCAACGAGACAACCAGGTAGCAGCCGAACCATGCTTAACACCGATGTGTTTAGCCAGCTCTTCGGCTGTAATACTACCTAACTTCTCGATGAGCTCAAATGCTTCGTAGTTTATATAGACGCGTGGCACTTAGACTTCTCATATAAACGTTCGCAAGAACCACATGTCGCACAGTCTCTAAGGTCACAGCTAGCACCGAAAATTGCGAACCAGTCGAGAGCTCCCTCTTGGTCTAACTTCTCACATGAGATGCACGTTACCTCTCGGGGTTCCGCTGTACTGCCGAGGTGGGAGATTGTAGGCCAGAGATCACATAAATTGCCCTTGAATTCCTGGTTCATATAGGCTTCCAGCATTGGTATCGCCACTTCATAGGGATGTGTACGGTAAGCAATCTTGAACCAATTGACCGCCAACGTATCCTGGTAGACTTTCATCCATTGTGGTAATAGCAGTCTTGCTTTTATCCACTCTACAGGATGCGCAAGCCTAATCTCGTTGCAGTTTCGGAATGGGTAGAAGCCAAAGAGCTCCTCAGACCTCAAGCTATCATGTGAGCTCAAGTTATAGCATTCTCGTCTCCATGGGCACCTGAACAAACAGGCTTCATTGGCAAGAATTGAGACCTTAATACCTGTGTTGGCAATCTGTCTAATCCTGGTGAAATGCCTGTTAATCGAGGTGGATATGTTAACCCCATTGGCTCCTAGTTCTATCCATCTACGCGCCTCCTCAGCGGTAGAAATCTCCGCAATTGTGCTTACTTCGAGAAAATCGTCAGGAAATATGTTGCGCATAAGCTGCATTAGTAGGGGTGAAGTTATAATCCACTCATGCACTCCCATGTTGTGAAGCTCAACCAAGATACCCTTCAAGTTAGCATCCCAACTGTTCTTGAAGTCTTGCGTGGAACCTATGCACGACTGGTTGAGTGTATACCGGATTAGAATGTTGTTCTCTTGAGCCTTAGCGATGTACCGATCCATAAACCCCCAGTCTCTGTAAGGAATACGGTCAGCTGAGCGAGCCGTTGGTGTGAGCTTCGAGATTGAGCCGAACAGGGAACCGACCTTTATGTCGGAATGTTGGCTGTTCAGCTCAATTACCTTGTCGAGATATTCGTCTGTCCATAGGTTACCAGCGTTGAGATATATCATAGTTTTTCCTCCTCTCTTTCTTGTATCTCTAACCTAGTCAGTAGTGCTGCCTTGCAGATGGCTTCAGGAGCAGTCTTGGCTTCTACGTGGGAGGTCATCCAGCCATCAAATCCAAATATTACCCAATAGGTGTTATCCAGACACCTATGAATTTGGAACGGTGGTGGCATCTTTTCCACCACCTCCCAGGCAGATGAGATGCTCATGGAATAGAGCCCAACACTGGCTGGCCTGCCATCCATGTCATACCAGTATTCTCTATCAGGCCAAGCTAGGTAGGGGGGTTCATACACACAAAACAAGTCCATAACTTCTACAGCGACAAGCCTGTTCAGGTCTGCTCCTGCTTCCATTGCCAGGATTTCTTCTTTCGTCATCTCTCTACCTCCAGTTTAGCCAATAACGCCGCCTTACAGATAGCTTCAGGCAACTTCTCAAAATGCGTGCCGGCACTTACCTCCACCTTGATTGGTGGTGTTCTTAGCAGCTCCATAGCTACCCAACATACATCAGCTATCTTGATCTCAATACACCAGGATTCCCCGCGGAGTCTATTCAACACTTGCCAGGTGGCCCGGATGTCTGTGGAATAAAGCTTCAGACTACCAAACGTCATGTTGTCAAGTACCCTCTCACACACCAGTAGGTCCAGGTCCCTTCCTGGCCTCATTCTCAGGACTTCTTCTTTTGTCATTATTCACTCCCCTCATAGTGCCTAATATCAGTGTCCCTTTGCTCTTCGGCACCCATATTCCAATCGCCAGGATTATTGACCTGGTGGCAGTCTTCCTGAACCAACAATGGCGGCTTGTCTTTTGGGAGTTTGCGGTAGCCAAGTTCTTTCACCAACGATAATATCTCGCCTGGCGTAGCAGGAGAACTGTGAACATACAAGCTCGCGTAGAGGTGTGGTTTACGTCTAATATGAACTCTTATCTCATTCTCTTGTGCTAGTCTATCTGATGTCATTTCTCTGCCTCCTGAGCGACATTCAACTAGTATGAGAAATATTCCTTCGTTTTCTTAATCGCATTGCCTCGACCCCTATTATGACGCCAAAGCACCCGCCCACAAGGTATGAGATTCCCGAATGCAATAGAGTCCCGATTGGCACAGCAAATATGAGGCAAAAGCCAATGACATATATTGGGATGTACCAAATCCTCATTCTGCCTCCACCAACAGTAGTATGTGTGAATCTATGTCAACAATATCCACCGTCCTATCTGGGAACATGTCTTCAAAAGCCTCTGGGTCTATAGGAGTGGCACCATACCTTTTAATCTGAAGGTTATAGCTATCAGCATACTCCCCAGTTATGGGGCAATGTTCCAATATTGCCATTGGCCACTTGGAGAAATGCGACATTATGCCTTTCGGGTCATCCAAACAGTGTAAGAGGTCTGACATCACTATTAGGTCACCATCTCTCATCAAAGACAGTACCTCATTTATACCTCGTTCAGTCTCCAAGTCAGCCACAACGTCTATGAGTGCCCAATCTCTCTTGTCAACAAACAGGCATCGGGTCAACCCAAACCAGGCACCCACACCCCGACCGAACCATCCAAGACCTGCTCCGAATTCAACAATCCTGTCTGGCGTCCAGTCCGTTTTAGCTATCGCTTCACAGGCTGGCTTGACTAGGAATCTACTACCGTAATAATCCAAGAACTGAATAAGTGCATCGTAATCACTGCCAGCAAGAAGGTGCCTTGAGAGCCCTTGAAAGATCCTGTTCACCTCAGGTTGTGGACGCCCAGTCTTAGCAAATTCTTCGGTTGACATGTCACCATTTGATACTACTCGAAGTAGGTGGTAGAGTTCATCGATTTGTTGTTTGTCCATTTTTAGCCTCCTTCAGTTTCTTCTTGCCCACGATTTCAAGACTGTGCTCCTTCCGATAACGCAACTGCAATAGATGCACTTTATCACGTCGAGTGGGTTGAGCCTTCCACAACGGGGGCACTCTAGGCTTATCCAGTCCTTTATAGCCTCCTCTAGCTCATCCAGTGTTGTCATTCTTGGCCTCTTTGCTTTCGCTTGGTTTATAGTTAGAGCAGTCAAGTCTCTTACCATGACACTTTAGAGCCCCCCTTCGGCCCACTGAACACCTATTAGTGACCAGGGGGTCATAGAACTTACACATATCTATCTTCACCCGTTCCCTTCTCTCTTCTTCATCTTCTCCTGCTTGTGCCTAGTTCTCCTTAGCGACTGGTTTTTCTTCTTGCTTGTAGTCATGGCACCTATCGTACGCTTGCCGGTCTTCTTTCTTTTCTCCTCCGTCTTATATCCCCCCATTCGCTATCTCCAACAGCACATCAGCATGACAAGGCAATGGTGCACACCAGCATACCAAGTCTTTTCCCTTTAGTTCTGTCAGATAGGACACCAGATATGCTTGCTCCACTGACATCATCCATTGCTTGTATTTGCTGATTACTTCCTCTCGTGTTCCATCTATCCCTATCTTGAAAGGATTGCCCCACTTGCTAGGCCTCCCAACATATACCGCATCAGGTGGTATTTTATCCGTTTTCTTGTTGAGGACTATTGGTTCTCCTGTAGCTGCCGATTTCAGTAATTTTGCACCAGTAGGACATAGGGCAAATGGGTGACGTTCGCACTGACTACAGACATCCAGGTGCGCATGAAACGTCTTTATTCTCTCGTATGTAATCTCAGAAGCATTCATCTAACACCTCACTCTGTTGGTCTTTTACCGGCGTACCATTCCTTTTGAAGAGATCAGCTGACCAGGGCTTGTCTGAATAGACCCTAATCTCATTGGTATTAAAGTCAATATCGATTCTTTCTAGTGTCTGACTTCGGTCCTCTATAACTAGATAATCCTCTTTCTCTCTTGTGATGATGCTAGTTAATCCCTTTGACGTGTTAGAATTCTCTATTTTCATCTCAACACTACCCCTTTAAGCTCAATGTCGGTATCATATCCATTATCTTTCTCCACTGTGCGTGATACCCACTCATGTCAGTTACACCCTTATGGTGGAGTGAACCAAGGTGTGGTATCTCAACATGCGGGATATTCAACTCCTTGGCTACTGTTATCCCATATTTGGCGACTGCACCCATAAATACTATCTTCTCTGGCTTCAAGTGCATGAGTTCAATGCGCAACAGATCCTGGTCAGCTTCATTTGGCGGACGGGGATCTCGCCTAAACGACTTGACCATATTTGTGACAGCGAATTTCCCTAAAGGTGTGCCGGTAGCAACCAACATATCGGTGAGCATTTTACCCGTTGGGCCGGTCTCAAATGGGAGACTATTCATGTTATTTGGACCAATACGTTCTGCCACCAATAGAACCTTAGGGCGAATCGATCCTATAAACCCAAAATCGCTCTTCCATGCCTGTGGCCACCAAGATACAATATCTCTGTGTGCTGCTTCCATCGGGATAAGGTTCTTGGCGAACGCCTCAGTTCTACTGAGATAATCATACTCAATATGTTGAATGCAGTGAGTACTGAGGAATTTCCTGTATAGCCTCAAACACTCATCCCATTCAGAATAAGGAAGATATTGCTCGACCGAATATTCGTTCTCTGGAGGCTTGCGGGTACAAAGAACAACAAGTGGATTTTGGGCAAGGGTAAGGAGAATGATATTATGCCATTGTTTCATTGAAAAGGCGAACTCTCGTTTCATTGCGAGGGAGTAAGGATATTCACAAATGATATGGCGGTCAAGAACAGCATCAAAGAGCGAAAGGTCGCATAGGGGTTTGAGGTAATCTTTATAGGTGCTGTCTTTATTGAAGTGGTAGTAGGGCATGTTGAGTTTCTTCGCAAGGGTTGTCTTGCCGGAGTGATCCGGGCCGAGTATTATTATCATCTTATCTCCTATTTGGCTTTCGCCGGCTTGCCATTCCGCCAATACATTAGTCTTGCTCTTATCTCATACATACCACCGCCACGAGGCTTAGCATACAGCTCTAATGATTCACCACATGAAAGAATAACGCCTTCTGTCGCCTTACAAGTCTCTCTCCATTCCTTGAAGGTCATCATTTGGTAGGCGGTTTTAGAGGTTGTGTAGAACTGATCTTTGAGATGGTTTATTGGTTGTATGTCTGCCATATCAACTCTCCTTCTTTGGCCGGCCGTAGGCTGTGGTTCTGCCTGCCCCGTACCCTACTCACGTAAGTTCCCACTGACACCAGTACTCAGCCGACAATATAAGGGAAACTCTCTGTGGTGAGAATTTATCCACACCCCTACTGTCGTACTTTTCGCCCTTACAGTGGCACCGGCCATTATAGCTCCTTTACGGTTTAAGTATACGTTCAGCCTCAGCGACGGCTAACTGCTTCTCTCTTTTTAGCTTTCTTTCTAGTGTGCCATCTTTCTGGCATTGCTCACAGTCTTCCATCCAAGTAAAGCCAATTTCCATAAGCACCTTTGCAACAACGACTTTAACATCGCTAGTGTGGTTTGATTCCCCTAGGTAATAGTCAATATGAGGGAACTCCGGCTTGACTCCCGTACATCGTAGTGTTTGGATGGCAGCTACCAGGGATGCAGGCATTGCAAGTCTTAAGGTTTCTGTCTCATAGAACAAGGTGGCTCCACATCGACAAGTGTAGCAGAATGTTCCTGTACCATCCCACGGAATAGCCCCATCACATCCAACGCACTTATACGTTTCCAAGGTCTTCTCTCTGAGTGAAGTGTAGTAGCTTGACTTTCTTCCCAATCTGTGCCGATATAATTCTAGCCATCGGTTTGAGGCTCTCTACTCGGGCAATATCGGCGCCAACCATAGGCATCATTACACCACCGACACTCATAGCCACAACTCCTTCATCGTCAGGTCCCGAGTCCTCAACAACGAAGGCATACATTTCCTCAATTCTCGGCATGTTTATCTCCTTATTTCAGTGATACAGCCTTCACTACAGTTATCTCTGACCGTGGTAGGGTCTTGATCTGCTCTGTCCACTCCCTGATCTCCTCAACAAGGCAATCTGGACAGTACATGTGACCAGTACGAATGAGAGCTGGCCTGGAAAGCTCACCAGGGAAGTATTCGTCCGACAAATAGAGCAGTGCAAGCTCTTTGACTTCTACCATATCTGAGCTGTTACTTTCACTACTCTTTGTCACCATAGCCCCACACCTGTTACATACATCTGTGAATTCTCTACCCATCATAGTCCTCCTTTATCTTCTACGCTCAATATATGAAGGTCCTCTCTAGTCACATATCCTTTTACGGAGATGAATTCAGGAATCTTTAGGGAGTCAAATACGAGCTGCTTTGCCTCTACGTAAAATACGTTCGCTATGCTAGTCATAGACAACCTTACAAACTGTATGAAGAATCCTTTACCCTCATGGAGCCTATGAATGGACAACTCTGTGCCGAATGGGGGAATAAGCTCAAAACTTAACCCTTGTGTCTTTCCCGGTGGAGGCACATCCTGTATCTTCCTAGTATCCATTATATTCTCAAACGTCATCAATTAAATCCTTCTTCATCATATCTATGCCAAAAGGAATAAGGGCTCGTTCCATGAACTTCCCGGCTACTTTAGCAGTCAAGAAGTTAGTTTCCTCACGACTGCCATCAGAACCGTCCATGATAATGCGGTCAGCAGCTTCTACTGCCTTGCTGATAATTCCATTGCGTTCATATTCCCTCTGTTCACGTTCTTCTAAAGTTTTCATTGGAATCTCCTTCACTCTTGATATGAGAATGTTAAGACTTTGGCTCGGCTCCTGCCAGTAGTAGGATAGACCTAGTACTTATTGTCTGCCAATGGCAAGGCCCATACTTCTTCTCGCAGTACTCATCTAAGTGCCAGAATAGGTCTACTTGGTTAACTAGGCCCTGCTTCTTAACATACCTTTTGGTTTCTTCCTCCATATCCTTGAGGAACTCACCGCAGGTACACTCGTGGCATACTGCGTTGCGATAAAGCAGTTCTGGGGTATCATAGCTAATAGTTGTTACTCGCATTTCTAACCTCCTTTCTTACCTTATTAACATGAGGTGTTAAGCTGCAGCCTTCAATGCCTCATCTGCACTGATGCCCTTTTCTCCTTCTTCATTTGTCCAGCGGTTATCATCCAAATCTCGCCACTCAATACCATATTCTCTACAGATGCGGACAAGTTGATGTTTACCATAGTATTCGCAATCTTCAATCTCCTCCGCCCATTCTTTTCCGTCAAGCCATAACCACGCTACCATGTGCTGGATGGAGCGACCTGCAGATATTCCCCTGCAGTTATTAGCCTTATCCCAAGCAAATGGCATATAGTCCTTAATAGTTTCCTCTGGCGTCTTGGTTTCCTTTCTGACTTTTTCCCATCGTTCCTCAGTAGTATCACCCTTTAGGTACTCTTTGGCATGAGCATAATCCAGGTAGTCTATATACTCTGATACCTCAAAGCCTAAAAGGTCATGCTTCCTACGGTCTCTTATCCTTGCTACGATTTCATCTTGTGTTCGCATTTTTCACCTTCTTAGTAGTGTGTTGTCAAGAGTTTGGTCCCATTTTGTATATCTCTATTGCTTTTGCTTCTACTATCTTCTCATCCCACCGAAAGAGATGGAGGAGCTCATGTATCAAGGTAATTTCTAAGTCTTCTATATCTCCGCAGAAGCCTACTACTACCATATTTAGCGCCCTAAGGCATGAACCACTTTTTGGGGTTTTAGCTCTGTGGCATCTTACTTCCAAATGCCTACCACATCTACTCTTTATAGCCTTACTTACCTTATCTAGGGTAGTTTCTACAAACTGGTGGAATGTCATACCCAAAGCATTACTGAGTATAGAGGGCAATTCTTGGTCCTCTATTTCAGGGTTGCCGTGAACCACATAGCTAACCTTTATTGTAGTCATAGTATTCCTCTTAATATTCCATCGTCAAGAGTTGAGACATTCTTCCAATTTACCTTCCAACAACATGGCTAGCACAAAGGCATGACCCATCTTGCGGTTTGGGTTGTTGATAACATCAACTAAGCTTATGTTCATCTTGATATGGTCATAAGCATCATAATCTTTCAAGGTTACTTCACCATGTTCCTTGTACAATTCTTCAAGAAGTGAGTAGCAGGCAGTCTTGGCAACATTCTCAGCATAGATGGTTGCGTATATCTTCTTTCTTGCTTCAATATAGCCAAGCTTCTCGCCGTTCCAGAGAGAGAACGCCGGCTTTCTACCTTTGCCCATAGGATAACGGTGCGCCCACTTGTCTGCCCAACCTTCGTCCCGCCAGCTGAAGTAATCTCTTGAAGGCTCACCCTCAACGGTATGCTCAAAGTAGACTTTCGAGAATTGCCACAGATTCTCAAAGATAATGGAACCGAATACCTTACCTTCAGCGTCAGTTAGGCTGCACGGCACGGTTAGAACAAACGGACTCAACTCCCTAACACTGGCTCCACTTGATGAAACTGTGCTAACTTCTGGGCAGTTGTAAGGGTTCTTTTCCCATACTGGTAGAACGTGAACTGTCATCTTTTCTCCTCTAAGCTCCTAATAGGCTAAGTTGCCAATGCTTCCTTTTGGGCTTCCTCTAGCTTCTTGTTCATCTCGAGAACAGTTTTCGTGTCATCCTGCGACAACATCTGGCAAGAGAGGAAGCTAGGCATGCCGTTTATGCAGCGTGGGGCTGCCTTGTCCAGATATTCATATATCATCCCGGGCATGGCATCTTGCATCTTCTTCAAAGCCTCTGGCTTCATAAATCCAAGAGGCCTGAACACTGTAAGCATGCCATTTAGCTCATTTTTTGGTATATGCCTGTCGGTGTATATCTTACCGTGAAACAAGTCAACTGCAATCTGCTTTAGCTCCTCTGGTGTCTTGTTCTCCATTACAACTTCTCCTTTTCAGCAATCTCATCCGTCCAGTGCCCAATCTGTTCCTTACTGATACCAGTAATGTCGCTAATATGGTCCAAAAGGTCACGGGCGTTGATGTTCCACTCTGGGCTAGCAGAAAGGAAGATGGACTCCTTGTCTGCACGCTTGGCCACCCACTTGGCAATTTGTTTCACAAGCGCTTCCTCCTTATTCATCACAACTCCCTCTTATCTGCCCTTTTATCCCAACCATAATCGCCCTCTTTCGCTCTCCTATACCTCTCCAAATTCTCGGCATGCTTACGAACATACTCTTCTTCTATCTCTTGCCAGCTAAACCCTCCCAAGATAACCGCTTCAAGATAGAAGAAGAGTATGTCGGTAATCTCTTCAAGCTGAGCAGAACGTGGTAGGGGGTTAGGGCGCCATGGTTTATGCCCTGTAGAATTGAGGTACTCAAGAGTTTCTTCAATGATACCAAGACCCGTCACCATTCGTCTTGCAGTTTCACCGCTAACATCATGTGGAACTTTCTCCATCAACTGTTTTTGCATCTCGATTAACCTATCAAAGTCCATTTTACCCCTCTTGTGTTATTCCCACTCGTCTGGAGCTAAGTTGTTTAGCTCCAGAGGGGAAAGAATAATCCTTCCCTGAGTCGCTACTGAGCAAGTGTTTTAGGGTGACACGGGACCAAAGCCACATGGAACCTCCAGAAAAGCCGCTCCTTGGTTAAAGATAACTTTCTGGATAACAGCCATCTGGCCCCAGATTGGGTTTGTGTAGCCCGTCGTATCGCCAACCCACTTGATCTTGGACAAGATTGTTAGATGCCCTTGGTAGATGATGTTCTCATCGATGTCATAGATTGTCCCGGTTCCCACTACGTGATTGGTGCACCACGCGCCTTCACCCCAAGACTCTTCGTCTCCAGTGTTCCTTATGCCATCAGGCCCAAAGACTGCCATATGCCAGACTTCACTCCATTTCATGACTAGATGGCTTCCGGCTACATCCACGATGACCTTATGATAGTTACCGTCTTTATCATAGTAGCCATAGGAGTCTGTTGAACTCCCGAGGTAGGTATCTGGATTTCCGTCACCAGGTCTGTTCTCATCAGAATTTCCGAACAGTCCATTAAATATCCTCGCCTGATAGTTGTAGCCCCACTGGTCGGGGCCTTTGCCGACAGGTTTGGCTGCCGCCACTGGCGCCGCGGTCACTAGGCTGAGGCTCAGCACCAATACCAAAACCAATAAGACGCCAAAAGTTCTCCTTTTCATATTGTTCCTCCTTTAGATTTCGTCATTCGGCCACTAAACATTTCTGATAAGCATCACCTCCTACTTCTCCAGATGAATGGCTTTTATCCCTAACTCCTTAAGGTACGCCGGACCTTCTGGAAAGCCATCATACACTTCGACATACTTCACTTCAGCTATACCGGCAGACTTGAGTAAGTTACAGCACGCCTTGCAGGGGGAATATATGCAATAGATGGATGCACCTTCGGTAGAAATTCCCATCTTTGCCGCTGACGCTATAGCATTAGACTCACCATGGAGGCCTTCTGCACGGCATGGAAACCCTTCTTCTTTGATACAGCGTCTAAGGTCTATGCAGTGAGGTTGACCAGAAGGGGAACCATTATACCCAGTGGAAAGAATACGGTTGTCCCTAATAATAACGGCACCTTGGTTTCGGTGCCGGCACGTAGACCTTGATGCCACAATATCAGCTATCTTCATGAAATATTCATCTAACGTGAGTCTGGTGGTCTTCATGCTAGATAGCCCTCTTCTCTCAGGAACTTGGCTACTGCCTTCCTAATTATGGCAGTGCACACACGAGTATCCTGCTCAAAGGTGTCTTCGATGTACTTGCGAAGAGCCTTTTCTATATCCTCACCCAAGATGATCTGAAACCTTGTCGGTTCAGCTTTTTCTACCACTGCATTCTTTTCCATTTCACGCTAATTATAGGTTATTACAGTATAAAAGTAAACCCTCAACCCAGCTTAGTCGGTAAAACTATTTTCTGGAGTTTGGCTTGGCACATAGTTCACTAACACCCAAGTCGTCTGCACAATCCATACACAAGCCGGCATAATCGTTCCTTATCTTTTTCCCGCAGATCAAGCACGGGTCGTAAATGGCTGGAAAACCTGGTTCCAACACAGGCTCTTTAGGTAGTTTGCTCTTTATTCTGTCGTAGAGCTCCTGCAGCCAGCATCTCACCTCACCACCCTCCTGGAGCCGGTTTTTTGCCAAATCTGTCCAGTGCTCTATTTCCGTCATTGGTGCTATAATCGAACTCCATATATCGACAAAGATGAAGTCAAACTTCTTGCCAGGAACCCCAAGATAGGACTCAGCATCGTTGAGCAGTATAGAAGTTTTGCGTGACTTTATCTTATTGTACACAAGGTTGACTACATCTCGACTCCTTTCAATAATGGTGATGGAATCCACCATCTTATTGCGCATCTTGATGAGGGTTGGCAGGAGACCAATGCCCAACCCGATGATTAGAACATCACCTTTGGCAGTCATGGACGGTATCCGTAGGCCTTCTTGCTCCATGGGGGTGTCCGACATCCAAATACCCCCTCCGTCTTCGTGGAGCTCGACAACGGGTAAATCTCGGTCTAGCTTGTCGTGGTAAAAGTATCCGCCTGGTTTATAAGTCCGTACAATAGTGCCTTTGGGAATAACCTCTTTCCTTATCGAAAAGCCTCCTATAGTTCTCTCCGCAAACTTCTTCGATAGGATTGTTGTATAACGGTTAACTTGGATCATTCTTGGCTCCTTCACTTCCTTTACTCGGAACAGCTTTTGGTGCTGGTGCTCTTGGTCCGTGCCCCACAAATTCACCCCTTGCCTTTTTCATATTACGGCGATGCTCTTCGCTTCGAGTGTGTTTCTCCATACTGTAGACACCATGACTACAAACTTCACAAAAAGCTTTGCAGTTTACCGGTATATCTGGTACCATTACCCTTTGCCCCCTAGTGTATTATACCCTTCTTCATACATAGGTATACAGCATGTGTTCTGTCACTAGCCCTTAGCTTATTGAGAATCACGCTAACGTGGTTCTTAATTGTCTGCTCGCCGATTTGTAGTATGATAGCGACCTGTTTGTTCGCATGGCCGAGCTTAATAAGGTTCATTACTTCGATTTCTTTCTCGGTTAGCCCGCTCTTGGTTCCCATCTTAGAACTCCGTTAAGCTAAATTGCTTCAACTTCGCAACCACCGCTAAATACATCAGCTATTACTACCTCAAAGGCGAGTTCCCACTCAGCTAAGGCAAGATTCTTATCGAAACCAAAGTGCTCTTCCGCCATTGCCTTGAATATAAGAGCGTTACAGTCTCGTCTGTATGCGTATTTAACATCATGCATTTGTCCATACATGAAATTGTATATTGACTCGTTGTAATCACCCATTAGTGCCTCCTAAGAATTCCTTACCTGCTTTACATTCCTCACACACACTCACCATACCACCTTTACCATCATCAACAACCCCCAACACAGCATTGTCTTTTGCACCTCTCCCACAATGCACACATTTGAAGCCATTCCGTTCCAGTGTTGCATACCGATCACCCAAGTGCGTCAGGGTTTCGGCATCAAGTTGAGCGAGCTTCCCATCAGCTCTCTTCTTCTGTGCTTCCTCGCGACACTCTGGCTTACAGTAGGTCTGTTTCTTCGGCATAGTTGTGGAGAAACTGTTACCACAGTTCGGGCACACCTTGTCGACCGACTCACTACCAAAGTGCTTCTTGTAGTAAACAGCCCTGCAGTCATCACTACAATACTGTTGACTCTTACGCTTAGGTTGAAATCTTGTCCCGCAGTTCTTGCAGTCTTTCTTCAAAAGTAAATGCGGCATATTTCCTCGTCTTTGGCCGTCTCTTGCTCTTAATGAGTACGTTACTCAGGTCCTCGGCAAGAGTAGGGACACTGCCTTTAGGTATTGATGTTGGTTGTCGGAAAAGTCTACAGCTGGAATTGTTACAGGTAAGTACATCGGCAACCGAGTTCCAGTGCAGCACAATCATAGGTTCCCCACACCACTTACAACTCTCGGGCATATCGACCTCCTTTTAGCTTTTGAGTGATTTTCTGAGTTCGTCGAAGGGAGAAGGACCTTCTTGTTCTTTTGGTACAGACCGCTTTCTTGCAGGTTTACCGCCCGGTACTTCCAACCTATTCTTTGCGAGCTCTGCAATCTGGAGTGTTGCCTTGTCTTGAAGTGCCTGCAACGGTGTTTCAAGGCTCACCCAGAATACTCCCTCATTATACTTGCTCCAGGTACCGACAAGTTCTGCATCTTCTGGAATGTTGTTGACGCAACCGTGGCAGTCCTTAACAACACCCCATTCATGTTTGTCGGAACCCTCGAGCACCAAATGGGCTTTCGGCTGGTATTCAGGTTTCTGTTGCTCTTCCTCTTCTGTATTCCAAGTTGACATTATCCACCTCCTTTTCGCCAATACCATATACCTAATGCTACGAGAACAATGGCGAGAATAAGAGATACTACCTCTCTTGTTGACATCATTCATTCTCCTTTACTGCCTTATCATAACACTGCTCACAACGGGGCGAGATGTAATCAGGCTTTCCAAGATAGCTCCGTTGATACAGTAGATAGTCAAACATTTCTGCCACCTTCGGGTTGGCTGCTGATAGCCATAAGTATGTTCCTGTACTCTTTCTACATACTGGGCATATTATCATGTACTACCTTACTAACCCAACGACTAAACACCACTACCTCTTACGCGAAGAAACTCTTCAATGTCCTCTCGCTTGAATCTTCTATCGCCCCTAACGCTAATCCGGTATGCTTTCAGCACTCCCCGTTTGCTCCATCGTCTCACAGTATTCACATGTATGCCAAGTAGATATGCTGTGTCGCTTGCTGTAAGCATAATCTTAGAATTGAGGTCGTGTTTTGGCGGTCTAGGGACAACCTTCAAAATCTGTCTCACCTTCTGTCTACTCACATCGAGTTTGTGGCCGATTTCAGTGTAGGTTAAGCCAGCTTCTCTCAATTCGACTGCCTCATCATGTCGTTCCATCAATTCCTCTCCTTTGAAAGAGATTCGTTATTCCTTTGGGCTCAAGCAGGTTCAATTGTGACCTTAATCTTGTCTGGATTACCGATCAGTTCAAGTGCCTGCTTTTTCACGTATAGCGGACCAACAGCCACGTCCTGGTCACTCCAAGACTGGTCACCGAGAACTTCATCGAACAGGACAGTTCGTGGGGTCTTTCGTCTTTCCTGGAATTCCAGTACAATCTTATCTCGCTCTGCCATCATTCACCTCCTCTTACTTTACTCCTCAAATGCTCAAAGACGAGCTTGTTCTTCTCCTCATCCTTGGGTTTAAGACTAGTTTTTGGATCGTGGTCAACATCACCATCTGGGATAACAACTGGTGTGATGTGTTTCTTCTCAAGTTCAGCAAGCTTCTCCTCAGTTGCCTCGGACTCCCAAATCAGGAATTCAGCACGCTGTGGCTTGAAAGCATAAAATACACCAGGAACGTCTTCATTGCTGCCATCTGGTTCGATTTGCTTCCGGATAAGTTTATTATGAGCAAACAGCACCCAGGTTTTGCCGAGTTTGAGGTTTCTGGGGACTGCTGCGATGCGCCGAGATACACCCATTTCGAGAGCTTCTTTGATGAAGGCTTCTGGTGTGTAGAAGGATTCACCGACCCAAAGTAGGCCATAAGGCTGGTCAACGGTGAGTGGGTGACACATTGGGCACTTGTTGCCTACATCATGGCAGGGTTCCTTGTGGCCTCCAGCATACTTCAACCAGTCCAGCCACGTAAACCCTCTGCTGAACTTCACTCCACTCCCACACGTCGGACAAACCTTCAACTCATAAGGTAGTCTATCACACCCCATACCGTGACCCTCCCCGCACAAATACAGACCTCCGACTTTGCGATAACCGCATCCACGAATTGCTTCAACTGACATTTGGTTCACCTCCTTTCTCTTTCGTTTATCCTTTAGCTTCTCTGCGGGGACACCACAAGCAGTGTCTCCGATATGACCCAAATCCAGCAGGTGGAACTGGGTCATACTCCCACAGTGTAAACTTGTGGAAGCCCAGTGGGCAGAGTAATCTATGGATAGCTCTATTTAGTTTAGCCATTGCTTTCCCGCCTTCCTAGAACTTTTCCTGCCCTAGATATTTGTACTCAAGTTCAGTCTCATCACTACCCGGAAGTCTTTCTTCGGAAAAGACCTCACTATTAACAATGATTATTGAGACCCTGCTGTAGGTACACGCGTTACAGAATATTGCCCGCTTCCTCACATCGGCAACGATAGCCTTACCGAGTTCTTCCATGGTAAGATTACAGTCCGCGGAGTTGCACTTAGGGCAAAATGTCTTCGTTGTGTAACTAGGCATTTGGTTCACCTCCTTCCTCTGAGTAGTTAAAGACTAGTGTTGACCTTGACCACCACAGGAACTACACGTATTTTCTCCAGTGCCACCACAACCGGAACATGAGTTATCCCCACGACCGCCACAACTACTACAGGAAAAACCATTGTGTTCACCGGAACCATGACAGCGGGGGCAAGTTACAGCCCCAGAGCCGTGACATCTGGTACACGTAACGGATCCTGATCCGTGACACCTTGTGCATGTTGCCATTTGGTTAACCTCCTTTCTTAATAACCGTCAATTATGTTCGTCTTCCTTCCACAAAGATATGCCAAACGAGCCGTTTTTCGTTTGTCTCAACTGAGCCGAGACATTCGTGACTCAGCAAATCTCCCTCATCAATGTCGTGTCCGGTACCTCTTATCAAAACTCTTGTCTG